>Ga0126342_10003338_pt1 | contig 26424 bp, 23 predicted proteins | sample Cyp1metagenome_FD_92528 | JGI IMG/M metagenome (GOLD analysis project Ga0126342, IMG submission 92528) | Coral microbial communities from Lord Howe Island, Old Settlement Bay, Australia - Cyphastrea 1 metagenome | ecosystem: Host-associated > Invertebrates > Cnidaria > Coral ...
AACCTATCATTGAGCCTGTGGCTACAGCCACCAAAATCCTCCAAAATCCTCCAAATCATGATTTCTGCCCGAGGGCGTTTTTTTAGCCCGAATGCCTTTCAGGCAAAAATCCTGTTTCAGGCAAGAATTATAGCCCGAATGAATTCCTAGGTATAGGTTATAGCCGTTATAGCCATCATCCATCAAATGCCGTTTTTAAATGTCTAAACCATACAAAATAGCTTAGAAACATTTAGAAACACACATTAATGTTGTACATTGTTGTACATTATCCCATATGATCCCATGATTTTCACAAGGCACCGCATCCAGGTCTTCAGCACTTGCTGAATCTCCGGCCGCTGAAGCTCTCCATCCGCTCTCCAAGCGGCCGCGAAGGCGCCCAAGCAACGCAGGGCCAGGGGGCACAGCTCCGGACCTGCCAGCTGTCCAATTTTTTTTGGTGGCACCGGGGCTGGAAAAAACCATGGTTAATATGTTTTGTTATTCAGTAAACCGTGGTTAACCCAAAAACCATGGTGAAAACATGATCCAAAACATCAAACATTGGGATTAGCGTCCTGGAGACGGATTGAGATATTGAAGAATCATGGCTTTCTTTAGCAGAACAACCATGACATGGTTTTTAGTTCTTTTTGCTCCAAAATGATGTGGATTCTGGAAATGCAACTGCACAAACTATATACCGTGTTCAAATTTTGAGAGGAGGAAAGAAACATCTCTCTCTCTCTCTATGTATTTCCGCATGTATAGCGTATTGTCCTCCAATTCTGATATTCAATTGGGATTCATGTAACACTGGGATGTCATAGAATGAGACCAATCATATTTTCCAACCTGGAAGATTCTAGATTTCAATCGGAAACCCAAGGATAGCAAATCATTTAAGGGAAAGTTACACTCTTTCAAGTTAACATGACGGCCCTGTCATAAGTTGGGGGTCGGAACATTAGAGTCCACTAAAAAATGTCTATCTTCAGGGTCGAGCTGTTAATTTGGTGGAGGGTAAATCACAATACCATTTCTGGTCCGGTGGAGCTTCTAAATTTTGCTTGCATCAAGTCTGAAATAACCAGGGCAAATTACAGTACATCAAATTACTATACACACAGCTTGGCATCATTGACCATTATATAAACAAGACAAACATGTCCAAACCTATAGAATTCAGCTGGCATGTCATGGGAGCCGGCTGACCAATCATGTTTTGTGGTTTTTAGCTCAACTTCTGATTGGCTTTATGCAATTTATCTAGCAGCCCTCCAACAAGCGCATGTTTGGCAAACAAATCATAACATGTAGAGGTACATCACATTGCAAGACTACTTTCTCATATTGTTTGGGATGAATTGGGAAGAGCACACAATACCCATGCATGGTAATTGATTTCATCCATAAAGCCCAATAAACCATATAAATCCCATCGACTTCCCATTTAAAACCATTGCCTGGTCACCAGGAGTATATAGCGCCTTGCGCCGGCTCCGCTAGCTGCAGCAAGCGCGGCAAGGTCGAACACGCGTGGTCCGAGAGAAGGGAGACGTGGGAGACGTGGAGCTCCAGTAGGATCTGCAACGTCGCCTTGCAGGCCTGGTGCAACTTGGGACATCACTTGTTGCTAAGTAAAAAAAAAAACTCACCCATGATGTGCTGCTGCTATACCTATATAGTGTCTTATAGACCGAAAATTATAAGTTAATAGCATTGCTGATAAATATAAGTGATACTGAATGATTTCCTTAACTGTGATATAGTAATGCGTATATATATATATATATGTGTGTGTGATCATTATAAAACCAAGAATATACTTGATTATTGGCTATTGGTTTTCCAGAAATCACACTGGTTATTGGCTATTGTCGGTTATTGTTGGCTGTTGGTTTGCCGAAAGAATATACTTAAATTCTTGGCGGGTTATATTTTGCCGGAAATAAACAGCATATAATTAACGTTATTATACTACAGTATATTTGTTCAACCTGTATCTTGTCAATGTGAAAAAACAACTTGGGATTAGCGCCCAAAAATGTGACACAATGGAGATATAACGGGGATATTTATTAATGGTAGATGGATTTTTAGTAGAGGTTCACTTTACCAGTCAACTAGTGTTGGATTTTATTTTTGGGGCTTGCTGTAGTTTTGCTTTGGTGTGTGTTCTTCCCCTTGGAAACATGCAGGTAAAACATGCATAAACTTAACTTAGCATATATATATATATATTCGTGGACAAGGCTTATGTGCTGTTCATAAATTGTTTCGAGGCTAAACATGACGGGTGCTTGGATGTGCATCCCAGGTAGGTTGTTGATAGCCAATGTGTAAGCAGTTAGTTTGTTTCAATTATATACAGGGAAACTGTCCGCAGTGAAAAGTTCGTACGGCAACGTTATTTGGTCAGTTTGGATCATCATACCAATTCCTGTGCTGGGGCTTCCAAAGGTTTGCCCTACAGCCAGGAAGAAACACATGGATGAAACCGACAGTCAGCAATATAATTCCAATTCCACCTGGGGTCTTCCAAAAATGGTAGATGCATTACGTTCTTTCGCTGATTGGAACATTTCGGAGCACCTCCGTCTTTGGAAAAGTTCAAACAGGCGTGGCTCAAAATGTCAGGCCCAACTACCACACATAGGTCATGGCTTTTGTCTTGACCAGCCATATTTTGGCGACTTGTTGGGCACACAATTTAGCCAAATATGAAATTACCACTAAACCTCCATCAAGTCCCCATTTGTTAATGGTCAACCCCACTTAAATCCCACTTAAATCCCATTTAAATCCCATTTAAATCCCATTTAAATCCCATTTAAATCCCATTTAAATCCCATTTAAATCCTACTTAAATCCAATTTAAATCCCACTTAAATCCCATTTAAATCCCATTTAAATCCCATTTAAATCCCATTTAAATCCCATTTAAATCCCATTTAAATCCCACTTAAATCCCATTTAAATCCCACTTAAATCCCATTTAAATCCCATTTAAATCCCATTTAAATCCCATTTAAATCCCATTTAAATCCCACTTAAAGCCCATTTAAATCCCACTTAAATCCCATTTAAATCCCACTTAAATCCCACTTAGATCAATCCTATTAAAATCCCATTTAAATCGTCACCTTATTCCCCAAGAATTGACACCCCGGCCTCCGGTCGCGTTGCCTCCAGCTGCCGCGCCACGGCATCCCAGAAGCTCCGCTCCAGGGGCGCGGGGAGGTGCCCGGCCACGGTCATCAGGGCGCCGGCAGCGGGAAGTAACTCCTCCTACGCCGGAAAAGAATGGTGGAAAACAAGGGAAAACCACCTGGGATTGGAACATCTGAGAACTTGGGTGTTTTGGTTTTTCCAGAACATTGCAGATTTACCCCGTAAAATGTGATATCAAATGGGGAGTTGACCTGCAAAAACGGTGATTTAGCTTTAACCAAGAATGATGACGAGTTGACCTGTAAGAACTGGGATTTAACCATGAATCAATATGGAGTGATTGAAGTAGGGAAGATATATGTGTGGGTTGCCTGCAGGTTTTCCCTTCAAGTCACGAAATACAAAGATCAAATACCATGAAAACAATGTGGATTAAATTGGTTTAGCATGGTTTGATCAACCTAAATGCAGGGTTGACAATCAAATCAAGTCCCAACATGATCAATGTCAGCTAAATACTAGTACGAGTACAAAATCATTGTCAGGTGCTGGACTACACATCTGGTCATGGGTATAGATATGTAAATCATCCAATTGGTGTGGTGGCTCAGGAAGTACTTTTCAGCCGCATCCATCCAATAGCCGCGGGACCTATGGCCGGAAAAGTTAAGTAAGAAGCATCACTTGTGCACATACTGGGCTGCTGCTGAAATTCAAAACCACCAACCTCACCAAACAAGTGATCTTGTCGAAACTTGAAGTGAACCGAGGCCACTCGAAGTCAGTTGGATGAATCTGTCCTCTTATACAGGTTTCTCAGCAGTCAGCCACATTCAAGTTTTCCAAAGCAATCATCATCCATGGCAAACCCAAACACCCTGCATAGCAAAACATCACGACAAACATGTTTGTTTTTGCGGTTTTCCAATGTCCATCTACCCTTTGATAATTTAACACTTTGCCATCGAAGTCTTGGTCCATTTAGTTCAATGATTTACCATGATTTACCTATTAAATATGGTGATTTTCCATAGCAAAGTCTTATATGGTTATTACAATCCCTCGATTCAACCACCGATTCAGGTCTGTGAAGTGCTCCTCGTATGCCAAGTACCACTGCATCATTTCCTCTGCTGGGAGAAGTGGGCCCAACCTGTGCTGAGGTTTGGCAACGGAAAAGCAACCCTTTGCACATCATTTGCCATTTGTTCTAAAACTGCAGGTATTCCTGCTGTCTTGCACATTTTCAACCATACACTTTGACCAGTTCTGCAAACCCAATTTCAAAGGTTGACCACCCACAGTGATCTAAGCAGTCTGAATCGAGATCGAATGGGATCTACGCAATCTAAAACATGAGATCTGATGTGATATACCCCGGTTATTCTCTGATAGTCATCTACTTCCAAAAATTCTTTATTGGTTAAATCAAAATTCCTATCAATGTGTGTATATAATGGATTATAATAGTATATCATATAATATCAGTCCTAAATCCCCAATTTTGTAGATCTGCTGATGCTTAATACCCCCAAAAAATCATGAAAAAAAACCACAGAATCCCAGATCCATCGATCCCTTGACGATCCCTTGACGGCCTCAGCGTCAAGGCCTTGACGCATCCCCCGAGGTCCTCCACGTTCGCTGCGCGAAGCGTCGCCAGCAGCCGCCGGAAGCAGGGCAGACACTCCGCTGACGCGCCCGAGATCAGCTGACTCAGGGACTCCAAGAGCTCGGTCCTGGGGAGCCGCCATGGGGACTATGGAAAATCACCATGCTATTAATGGGTAAATCAACTATCAATGGCCATTTTCAATAGCAAACTGTAAACATTTACCAGAAGATAATAATGGTTAAGAATGGTTGATCAATGATGGTTCATGCTGGTTACCGATAGTTAATGATGGTTAATGTGGGTAAAACAATGTCATAAACCACCCATGACTGGGAATGGTCAACATACCACCTATAAAGATGGTGACTTGAGGGATGGTTTGTTTTTTGTTTTTTACCCACATTATATAGTATATATTAATGGAAGCTCTGCCATCATGTTTCATTTTGAACCTTTGGTTTGCACCAGTTTTTGTTTGTGTTGATATACTATAAAATTGTATGATATAATATAAAATAATATACTAAAATAAAAACATGTTATGATATAATACTATGTAATATCATATCATAATATAATATAAACTAAGAATATAATATAATATAATACAATATAATATAATATAATAATAAATAATATAAAATAATATAGTATAATATAATATAATATAGTATAATATAATATAATATAGTATAATATAATATAATATAGTATAATATAGTATAATATAATATAATATAGCATAATATAATATAATATAATATAATAAGCTAATCGAATATAATAAAACACAATTTAAACAAATAAATCATAATACAAATACGACTATACAAAATATAAAAACATACAATATAATACTATACAAAATATAGCAACATATAATAAAATAAACTATAACATAATATGATATAAAAATAAATACAATACAATGTAATACAATATAATTAATCTAATGTAATATAAATATAGCAGCGTATTTGATGATAAATAGATGTATTTTACATTTGTCTTCTGCATATCTAATTACAGTATATCTATATAAATACCATGTATCTATCTATCATATCGCTAGACTTATTGGATAGTTGATGGTTCTTCTGATTGATTTGAGGTGATGGGGATATAATGGCATATGCATATTTGGCATATAGAATAATACACATAATCTATGGATACCTATGGAACTGGTGGGTTGGTTGATGATTACTATTTTTTCCCATTTCATTGAGGACAGTGGGAACTCAATGGGAATAGAGTGGGATGATTGTAAAACATCCAACTACAAATCATTTCTTAGAAATTCATGGGCTGTCCTATGGCTTGTGGAGGGAGTTGCTAAATATAAGTTAATCTATACATTGCAATTACATTGCCATATCCTCCGCCAAATGTTTTGCCCAACTGTTGCCAAGTCTTGTCTATGTTCATTCTTTGATATCCGTACTTAGGTAGTCTGTGGTTTTTCAATCTCACATATTTGCTGATTCAACCCGCAATATTTTTGTTCATTTCTCCGATTTTGTTGCTTATAGACCTGCCCCTTCACCAGGCCTTGCCAATCAACATGTTTGATGATATTAGATACATGCGATTAAACCATTCCTTACAATATCATTTTTTCCTTGCGGAAATCGGACATAATCGGACTGCGTCTTGATGTGTCCTGATGTGTCCTGGTAAAATCCGAAAATAAGAGTCGCTAAAAACAACAGCCCTTACATCCAGTAATCTAGGTCAGGTGAAATTTCATTTGTTTGATGATTTTGGGAGCTTCCAATCCCAGCTTTGGCACGGTGGAATCCCCATTCTGAATTTTTGACAGAACCCAGTTTAAAAAAAAAATATTGGAGGGCTTCTGAATCCTGGCGAATTGCCATTTTTTAGCGGTTCAAATCCCAAGTTTTGATTTTCACTGGCAAAACCCCAGGCCAAAAGCATCCAAAAGCCATGGCATGCCATGGCCACCCAGCTCTCCTGGCCGCCCCTGGCACGTCCGCCAGCGCCAGCAGCCGCTGCGCCAGTGCCTCGAAGGGCTGCGGCGCCGCGGCGCTGCTGCTGAGCAGCGGCCGCAGCAGCGCCGCTGCGGCGCTGGCAGCGGGGCTAGCGGTGCCGAGGCAGTCGAGGGACAGGTGGAGCAGCGTTTCCTGTGGTGATATCAACAATAGGCTGTAATGGGAGTTGATGGGAGTTGATGGGACTTAATAGGATTTAATGGTGGATTAAACTATCCCAAGAGCAGTTCCCAACCCTCAACGACCCCGGCAGCTCCTTGTACTCTTCGGCCACCTCTTGGCCTTGCCGCTGCAGCACCGCCGCACAGGTCAGAAAAGCCTGGCCTTGCAGAGCTGGCGGCGGCTTCGATGCCAGCAGCTGTAGCACGTGGCACAGCTGGCTGCGAAGCAACACGGTGGCTGCAGTGGAGGGTGCCTCCATCCTTGGAAATGTGTGTGGATTTTGACAATATCCTTCACCAGTTGGTAACTATTGGTATCTATGAAACATTGCAAATATCGAGATTATACTTGGCTAAACCATCTACTCGCTGGTGTAGGATTTCTTCCATCCACAGTATGTCATGGGTTTTACCAGAAAAAATGGTTCAACCCATTAGCCATGAATAATAGCTGGGATTAAACCATGCTTAGCAATTGGCAAATAAACGGAAATAACATTCAAGTCTGGAGTTTGTAACGATACTGGAAATGTAACCATAAGCATCTGGGATACATCCAGCGCATTCAATGGGAACATTAAATTTCCCCTAATGTTAAATACCACCTCAAAAACACTGGTTTGGTAGCGGATCTATGAATGAATTGGGGGGGTGGGATTACTTTGGGAGCTGAGTAGTGTTGACCAATCATCTAAGGGATATTAGGGCAGCTGTGGCACTGATGACTTTGGATGAAACACATCTATGAAATAAGAGTTGGGTTCAGGTTTCTGCGGTTTCCACTCGTTCCATTGGGAAAAAAACATCTCCAATCGCCATTTCTTAACAGTAAAGCTACCAGTCTCCAGTTGTTGGGGTGCAAGACGGTGCCCAGTTCGTTCTCTAAGTTGGTTCCTATCTAGGTCACCTATGGTTTATGGCGACTATACCAGACCTGCCCTATGATTCGATGATTGGATAGGTTGGTAAACAACCAAACTTAGAGGGCACCAAACTTCGCAACTTCGGAATTCCATGATCCCCCTATACCTTTGAAAAAAACTATCGATAATGCTTTTGCCATGCGTTTTCCATAGGATTTCATGGGTTTCACGATGTTTCAAGGCCTTAATCAACCCAACGTTTGCGACCAAGGCGTCAAGGCTTCCCAGGCCCCCAACGCTGCGCGGGGCGTCCGCTGCAGCTGCTGCTGGACGAAGAGAATCAGCTGCTGGATGCCCGGCTCCGCGTCCTCCAACTGGATGCTGAAGGCCAGGCAGATTTTGATGGAATCCTGAGGGAACAAACAGAGAAATGTGGTGGTGGATATGTAAATACCTATTACTATATAATTAATATATGTATGTAAGTATGTATGTATATATGCTTATTATGTATAACATGGAGGGTGTGAGCTTCCTTATTATAGATGAACATATAATAGACAATGCAAATGTGTGTGTGTGTGCGTGTGAGCGTTTCACCTCATCGTATAATACATGAAACAGCGAATCAACATCTCAAAAACGCTGAACTTTGACACACACACACATATATATATATACATATCAGTAATTGTGTTCGCACTGGCATCTGACAGAAAAAACGTCAGGGTGCAATGATGTATATTTGAACAACCTGTGTGTGTTTCAAGACGAGGGCCAAGTCTGTGGATACTAGGCCTTTGACCATTGGAGGTCCATTGGAAATTACTGGCGCTGTATTTTTGGATATTGTTTGCACGCATGCAAACGCGCCGCCGGAAATGTATAAGAACAACACGTTCGACTATTACGAAGAACAAATAGACACCAGGCATAAGCATGTATCCTCTGGTGAACTAACATAGCAATGGAAAATCACCATTTTTAATGGGAAAATCCACTATAAATAGCCATTTTCCATAGCTTTTTGTAAGTTCACCAGAGGGTAGCGACATGACAAGCGACAATAGCAAGGTGTCCATCAATGGCGACAACAAACCGGAGGATCATCCCCCGAATGATCAGTGAATAGCCTCCCACCAAGTACCCTCAGCTACTAAACAATATTCACTGATAACTGGTGTATCAGGTCATAAACTGAATAGCAAACTCACAAAGCAGCCCCAATTCACGTTTATTATCAGGTATAGTGATGCTTGGGGTGATTTACAATGCAACCCCAAAAATGTTTGGTTACATTTGGATGGTTTATTTTATGAAGTTTCCATATTTAAGCAGTAAGAAAGTGTTAAGCATGCAGCATACACCTTTCCAACCACACAGGCATGGGATCACTTAGACCCATTCACTTAGTTTCATCTAATTTCTGATTGTTAATTCATGTTAATTCCCCTTCTTTCCTGGTGAAACCACCCTATCCACTGCGTTCCCCCCGTGACTGGTCGTCACCTCCAAAGCTTCGCTATGCATCTCTCCACTGGAGCACTGAAGCAAGGCCAGCAAGGCAGGGATGAGCTGCGAGGGCTCTACGAGACCTGATCGCTGGATTGAATCCATCCCAAGACATCGTGCCACGTGAAGCCTTTAAACGAATATATAGACAAATATGGATGGATATCCATGATACACATTGCCATAAGTCCATTGTCCTCATATCCATTCAATGATACCAAGATGATATACACACATATATCATATGCATATATATATATATATATAAAAACCAAATGTCCAGTATCAGTTATCAAGCATCATCCCTTCCCCACCACAGCCTTTAAACAACCCCCTCGTGAGTCACCACTGGTGGATTTTGTAGCCCAATAGCTTGACCCAAGTTTGTTTTGATTCAGCCCAGTAAAATCCACACTGCCGTTGCAGTTATGAAAAAAACAAATGTCTGCTTATATCTTCATGGATAATTATAGATGTTTATAGATGATTATAGATGGTTATAGATGACATGGATTCTGGATGACTATAGATAATGTATATGCATGTACGTATATATATATATACATATATATATGATGTGTGAAGACCTGTGAGGGCGTTCCACTTATATCTTAATCCGATGCCATGTCCCTTGATCCCTTGTTGAAAGAAACATGGGGGTCAACCCCTTTGTATCTTCGGGTATGATGTGTCAATTCGGGTTTGTCTAAAACGTGGTATGCTATCCACATGGTCAATTTAATCAGTGGATTTGGGGGTATCCTGTTTTCAAATAAAGCAATTCTGCTAGTTAGTTGCTATATATAATTTGACCAACATCCATGACTGAGACCCACCGTCGCCAGCATATGCGTCGCCGCGGCAACTTGCTATGTCCTGCGAAGCGGGGACGGTGAGAACACCTTCAAAGCGAAGCCCATTCAGTTGGAAGTACTGGACCTCTTCATTTTGATTTCACAAAAAAAAGGGATCTATTCAATCTATTGCATTGGGGAGAAAACGTGAACGACAAATGTAAAATGATCTAAATCAAAACTAGGATTTGTATGACTTGGATATAAATATGAATGCAAACCGACAAACATTCTATCATGACTCAACCAATGGTGATCTGACATGACTTGACACCACCACCAACCGATTTCTTTGGGATACTGGCCAGTGACTGGCGCCACGTTCCAGCAATGGCTGCTCACTCTGGATTTGTTGATACCTTCTGGTAAACTAACATACAGTAACTATGGAAAATCACCTTTTTCAATGGGTAAATCCACTATAAATGGCCATTTTCAATAGCTATGTTTGTTTACCAGAGGGTATTTTTGGCACCAACCTTGCCACTTTTCACCAGCCTCAAGAAACGACACCACCAATCAACCACCAAACCATCTCTTCTGGTGAGGTGATCATAGTTTGATCACCTTCGTCAGATAAATCAATGGACAACCGTTATGCCGAACCTTAGATACTCAAAAAAACAACTCCCCTTAAAACAAAAACTCACGCCACATGTATGACATGTCCCCCATCAAAATCGCAAAACAAACAACACATTAATCTGGCTGGTGGTTTCAACCCCTCTGAACAATATAGTCATTTGGGATGATTATTCCCAATATATTGTGGAAAATAAAAAATGTTCCAAACCACCAACCAGTAACCCATTAAGATCATTAAGTAAGCAACCCATCACCAAGGACCACCCTCTCGAACCCTCCGCTCCTGCAGTGCCAAGCTGCTCCAAAATTCCACTGCCAGAGTCGCAAGCTCCAGGTGTTTGCTGAGTGCAGCCAGCAGCAGTGCTGAGATTTGGCCTCTTGCTTGAGCCACCCCGAGCGCGGCATTATGCGAGTGAAGTCCAGTAATTATCTTTGTGAGTGAAGTTCAGTATCCTTACCAGCTATTCCATGTTCACTGGCTCATGCCAAAGACCACATGCATACATGTCATCCATGTTAGCAAATGTTTGTACGTTCACCTACCATGCACCAAGCTTTACCCACGGTTTAAGGACAGACAAAAACAACATGGTTTTGTCTGACTGAACATGGGTTAACATGGGTTACCAGAAGATATCATGGTTGATCGGTTGATCATCATTTCCCCCACTGATATGAATGGGCAGAGATTGGGGGCCGGCAGGCAATTTGGAGGCGAAAAAGGAACAAGTCATGCTCAAATGTTGATTTGCGCTGATGGCGAAACCCTTGTTACACCCAGTGGACCAAACATATCCCAACAAAATATCCTGGTTGTTGGTTTCAACCCCTCTGACAAATATTAGTCAGTTGGAAAGATTATTCCCAATATATGGGAAAATAAAAGCCATGTTCCAAACCACAGACCAGTATCTGAAATCACCAGCCAGTGACTCATGTGCTCAGCCAGAAGGATTGGAGATTCTGTAGCCAGCCTCCCTCAGCAGCGGAGGATGCAACTGCAGAGCTCCTGCTCAATGCGTAGGCAACAACCGGACCAGCCTCTCAATCACATTCAAAAGAAACACTCTTTGTGGGGAGGATTAGCTGTTGCTTCATCCTCTTTAGAGGGTTTGATTCATTTGGAACATTTTGACAAGCTTTAGCTTTAGATATTTACTGTGAGCATGCCCCCAATGGCCCATGAGATGTTTTCTGCAGTCCTTCTCCCAAACAATCCGTGGGCCGTGGGATAAAATATCTCTCCAGTTGTAATAAGAATCAAGCAGAAATCGATCAAGCCAAGGCGTGCCCAGCCATCATACCCCCTCTTCCACTCTCCTTTGCATAAGCATCTTCTTGCGCAAGGCGAGCATCCGCGGCCAAGTGAGCCACGAGCAGAGCTTCTACCACTTGACTCCTGGATGCGCGCTCTGGATGCACCGCCATTTGCAGGATGTTTGGCTGTAAAGGTGCAACCCTTTTAAATCCCATGGCTGTTTATCATTCTTTTCATTAAAACTGCAATGCCATAACTGAGGTCTCCCCCAAATATTGAGAGACACCGTGAGACACCAACATCTGACCTCCTCACTCCTTCCCATCACTCCCCCCATCTCCCCAGCAAGTCATCCGCACCATGCAGCCAGCCCAGCATCGCAAAGACCGCCTCCGCAGCCCAGCACGCCTCCTCCGTCGCGCAGCTCAGCAGCTGGGCCCCGCAGGTCCGCAGCAGGGCCGCCTGTGTGTGGACGCCGAGGCTGGCGCCGTCTTCGGCCAGGCTGCGCAGGGTGTGGAGGGATGCATGGCAGTGGCGCTGGCTGCCAGACTCCGCCCACCTCACCAGGAAATAGCAATCATTAAATATCATCAAATATGCATCCGAATCCATTCAATTTATAATCATGAACACTGATTGATAATCCACAAAATCTACAAATTTGCTGCTGATTTTGAAGGTATGAACTAACTGCCAAGGAAAAATTGCCAAACAAATCCCACAATCATATCTCCAACGTCCTATGTTTTATGGGGTGCCAGGCAAATGAAGTGTCCAGGAGGGTCAGCTGCAAAAATACACACATCAGAAGGGCAGGAATAGAAACATGAATTGGTGGAGAAAAACATAGAAAAGTCATAGTTTCCAGATGTCTCAGCATGGAAGAAAAGCGTGATTTGATACGAAAAATAAACAAACGCGGCTTCCAGTTTCCAGACGTTTCCCGCAGATTTTCCTGCAAAGAAGTGCCCAAAGATGGCCCCAGCCCACCCCAGCCTCTGCAGTTCCGGCAGCAGCTCCGGCCACTGTCCCTGCGGTATCTCCCAGCATCCCATCCTGGCTGTGCAAAGCGCTGCCAGACGGCGGAGCTTGGGTTCTGCATCCTGCAGGGCTAACCAGCAGGCCTCAAGGACGGCATCTTGGAGATCTTGGAGGAACGGTTGGTGTTTGAAAACCTAAAAATTGGTTCTGAACTTCTTAACCATTAAAACATCAGAAAGACATGCTGTCAGGTCCCCATTTTGCCACGTTTCTGGGAATGCAGTGTTTCTACTATATCATGTTTTATCCTCTATGCTCAAATACCTTTGATTAGATCATGTTCCTTAATGTCATGAAAGGATTCACATGCAGAACCTTAAACACATTGCAAACCACTTCAGTCAGAAAACTTCCTTGATGACTTTCCTGTTCCTTCTTCGATATGTAATGGCAAAGGTAATTGTTCTTTTCCTTTGAATCCCAGATGCCCAGAGATCCCCAGAGATCCCCAGAGATCCCCAGAGACCCACAGAGATCCCAAAGGAAAGGAGCAAGAAAAGTGAAAGAATACTAGATGTAATACATAGCTCCCAACGGTTGGGGCCAAAAGAAAAAACAAAACTGACTGTGCCTCTCTCTCTCTCTCTTTCTCTCTCTCGCGCCATTTCTGCAATACCGACTAAATCACTCATTTGGAGGGTTCCAATGGGGGTACCCCAAAAGCTGGATCGTTTATGATGGAAAATCGAATCTATATATAAATGCTACCCCCATTTTAGGAAACCTCCATTTATTCTCATTTATTCATGTGCAATCAATTCATTTGGACAACACTGCTTGCCAAAGAGCATTGTGCATCTCTTGCCTGACCTCTCCATAGTTCAGCCACTCACCAAACAATGTCCTGAGCCCAATAAAGGACCTCAATTGCCTAGATGGTTTCAATGGATTGGTTCAAGTTACAGTAAAGGATATCACCTGAAGAAAACCATGCGTTTGTTGAACCAACTCTGTGATGGTTGGAAGTCCATGAAACAAGAGCAAGTATGAACGACTGCTTGCTGTATGTTTCAACCATCAATACTTCAACATAGTAAAGCACCTTTTGGACCCCCAAAAAGTATGTCGACGTCAAGTTTCCGCATAAAACATCAAGGGTGCTATTCTCTGCATCCAAATTTAAGCTCATACCAGCAATGCACTGTATGGATCTGTATGGTATGTTTGTGTGCATGTTGCTATTTTTGTGGGTGGCGGGTAGAGGTACATAAATAATATATAATTGTGTGTATGCATACAGGTAGATAGGCATGCATGATCATGCATGTGTGCATGTAAAACCTTGCATGTGGGCATAAAACAACAATTACATACATATCTATAGGTATGTGCATATATATATATATATATGTATGTATGTATGTAAGTATGTAAGTATGTATGTATGTGTGTATGTGTGTATGTATGTATGTATGTATGTATGTATGTATGTATGTATGTATGTATGTATGTATGTATGTATGTATGTATGGTATGTATGTATGTATGTATGTATGTATGTATGCCTGTATGCCTGTATGTGTGTGTGTGTATGCGTGTATGTGTGTGTATGTGTGTGTTTGTATGTGTATGTGTGTGTATGTATGTATGTGTGTGTATGTCTGTATCTGTGTGTATGTGTATGTGTGTGTGTCTGTATGTATGTATGTATGTATGCATGAATGTATGTATGTATGTATGTATGTATGTATGTATGTATGTATGTATGTACGTGTGTGTATGTATGTATGTATGTACGTATGTGTGTATGTATGTATGTATGTACGTATGTATGTATGTACGTATGTACGTATGTACGTATGTACGTATGTATGCATGCATGCATGCATGCATGCATGCATGCATATATGTACATAAACACTGGGTGTGTTATTATTGTACATGTATCATCATTTATCTATGATTGCACCATACTACACCACAACTGCCAAACTTTCGATTGCCCGGGCCTGGCTCCAACCACCGGCTCGAAGATGTTCTTCAGCAGGAGGGCTGCCACTTGCCTGGGGAAGGGACCTCCATGTGACCTCCTGCAGGATCAGGATCCATTTAAGGCCGTGAATGCACCCATCTATAAAATTTAGGATCATCCGTTCATATTCTATTGTTATCCCACTATCCCTTCTAAACCATATAAGACTTGTTAATTAGCATATGCATCCGAAGATCGGATATATTATCTACCTGTATGGCGAAGTCACCTAAAACAATCTATTGGGAAGTAACAAATTTTGAACATGCTGCATACAGTGATTTATATGATATGCTTCGTAACCCCAAACGATTGGATAGTGCGGATGCTTGCTCCCAGTTTTGCAGAGAGACTCACCATCCCGAATTCCTTTGCCCATGCAAAAGCTATGGCTAAGGCGGCTAAGGCCGAAACTGCTTGGTATTCTCAAGCCATCTCGAGAAAAAAGGAAAACACACAATTATTTTTACCTTGATATATTTTGGTCAACTGGGACAAGCATTATGACTGTTGATAGACAAGTACAATGATAAAATACAACAAATGATGAGGACAATTAAACTGACAAAATTGAAACCTGATAAAATCTGACCCTCCTTGGAAGATGATGTTCCATTTCAACATAGGGTCACAGCAAGCTTGCTATTGACCAACACTATAAACCCTTTTCCATCGTGTTTTGCCATTCATCTTCACCCTGGAATGGCTTGAGATACCCTCCAAAAACAGCGTTGCTCCCAACACGCCAGCTACAAAAGGGGTAAATGTCAAGGTCAAATCATCAATTGACACACCAAAGAGTGACTATAATGCACCTAGGTTGGAGACACTATGGGAAAAAATGCGTTGTTTCTAAATTGTTTCCGTAGAACTGTAGGATGTGCCATGCATTCCGCATGGTTGGCACCTTGTGGTCGGCTCCTTGCTGCTGTCTGCCATCCATTGCGCAAAAAATCTCGCGGAGGACACCGGCCAGGTGCTTTGAGCAGCCAACAGGAACCTGCAGTGCCCCCACCAGTTGTAAGTCGAAGTCGGCGGGGTTTTTAGCCCCTCCAAGTATAGATCTAAGCCGCCATGAACCTTAGTCAGGGACTAGCAGTGAATGGGATCCTGGACGCCCTAGTGGCCACCAATCCCAAAACTACGCATTGCTCTGGGAGACTCATCAAACCAAAAAGGCATGGAAGGTAAAATGAAGTCAAATTATTTACCACATATTTATAGAAAAAGAAAATGTATAGTATTAGACACAATCACAAAGACCTTGCCAATTTTACAATTGTCCATGCTTCACTCGCTTAATTTCATGTTTGCTGGTTAAATCCCATGTTCATCCATTTTCGCCGGTGAAATGCCCATTTTTGCTAGTGAAATCATTGAAATCCGCATAATCCCCATGACCCCTGGTGAAATCCCCAAGTTCACCGGGTGCCCAGCCACTCCTCCGCTTCGCGCTGGCCCGCGCTGCCCGACGCCGCAACGAGGGCAGCATGGAGCTGAGCGTCCAAGGTGGCCATGGCGCGCCGGCGCTGGCGCTGGTTGAGCCACAAGGATGGTATGGAACTCATGGATATCCTAATGCCACTGGGATGATATGGAAATCATAGTGGGTTCTAGCATTACACGCACAGTATATATATATAATCATATGTAGGATATATATATATATATATTTATGCAATATGTATATATATATATATATATCTCTCTCTGTGTGGGGGCTACTTGGATATCTCGATATTCACTAGATCATGGGGATTCAGCCATCTGACGGAAGCTGACCCCCCAACAGTTGTCGTATGAGAGGTTTGCCGAGCACCAACCGCCACACCATGGGCGATGTTTGGGATGATCCAATTGACATGAGAGGGGAGAGCTGATGAGGGCATTTAACCATCATGTGATTTATGCAACCAAGCATAACCACAAAATGGGGGACATCATGGGATATTATGGACATATCACGGTGGTATTAATGGATATGTATATAAATATACGTGTGTTCATAACATACGTATATTCACACAATGTATATATATAATATTATATATTTAATATATATTATATATAATATTATATATATAATATTAAATATATATATATATATGTAATTATATATACACGTTTGCCGGGGCATATTCCATATAATTATTCCAAATCTGTGAAATGCTGAGGAGGCTCAATATTCCTGGATAATTCTGGATAACTGTCTGAGTCTGGTCTCTCTCTCTCTCTCTCTCTTTCTCAAATGGTTTATGTCATAATGTTGTTTTTCAAGAAGAAACTTGGAATCCACAATAGTAAACCACGCACAATTCATCGTTTATCAAAATAACAGTGTATAAATATATATATATGTGTGTGTGGCCCCCACAAACGAGATGATTTATCATAGCCCCGAAAGGACAAAACATTTGTCACATGGGCGTTTACAACAACATCCTCCTCCTCATGCATTGTCCCCGTGTTTTGTTTGTTGAATCCCCAATACTATTTATATATCATTCCAGCATTCCAGCATTTGGAAGGATCCCACCGTGGGATTCCGCGAACCAAGCAGCTTCATGTTGGATGTGCCCGAGGCTTCCTTAGGGGAAACTGCCAGCGATGTTCGCCAAGTGCGCTGAAGCATCCCAAAAACAAAGATGTCAGAAATCCAGTCAGAAAACCCACAACTATTGGTGTGATCAGTGTGATCCCATACCTTCGAGAGTCATGCAAATCTGGAAACAAAAACGAAATCACACCAATACTTTGAAGATCTCTGAAGTCGTCCTTCCAGTCACCAATTCGCAGTGAATTTTCACCAGCAATGTGGAAATCTGAGGGTCCTCTTTGCTTCCTCTTTGCTTCCATTCACCAATCATGCAACACCCATTCCAGGAACCCCATTCCGTGGAAGCACGCGTTGGTTTTTTTTGGGTCTAGCGGATGCCGCTCACATCACGTGTGGGAAATTTTTCGCCAGTTGAATCCCCCGGTTTTGATGGCTAAACCTTATTGAGCCACCATGAGCCACCATTTTTTCCCTAGCCATATCCCCAATAAATCCCATTGACTCCCATTGTATCCCCAATGACTCTCACCATCCTCATTCTTGCTTTAATCACCATTTTTTTCTCCTTCGACCCCATGGTACTCCATGGTTATTTCCGAGCTTTCCACATCATTCCCATATACCTAGAACCTCGAACACGGCACTTTTCGCATAAAGTAGCCTTTAAATGCCTTTACCAGTGTTACGGCGTAATTTGTTTGGCTACGGCATGCTACGGCAGTTTTCTGTTTTTCCAACGGCATTTTTGGAACTCAACTTGGAATGCATTATTTGGGGTCTGCCATCACATTGGCCAAAGATTTTGGCCCATTTCTCCACGTCCATCATGTGGTCAAGGGATGTCAAGGGTAGTTCAAGTCAATTAAAGTGGTTTGACCAAACCGGTGACAGCATGCTTTTTCAAAAGGTTGTTAGCAGTCCATGACGCTTGCCACTCAGAATCCAAAAAGTAAAAATACATGCAAAAAAAAGTTACGGCGTAAATTGGCGTACTTACGGCGTAAATTCCCGTAATTACTCTGTTTTTCATGGGTGTCGAATGTCTTGAAATCAAACGTTTGAAGAGTCTTAGCTTTGGGATGAGTAAAACGTTCTTATTCTCCCATGTATCATGGGCATCGGCTTGGAAATGGTAGCCACTGAAGGCTGGGCCCGCAAACCTATATCAAGCATTCAGATAAAATGCAAAGGGATTCAACACAGATTGGAAAATGATGGTTCACTCGCAATCCGATTGACGGCATTTTTGTTGAGCCACGGCATTTATTTTTCATGACGGCGTTTTCCAAACAAAAAACAGCCACAACGGCATATTTCAGCCACCAGGTGGATCTAGGTATGCCCATAGTTTCCCATAGTTTTTCCTCACTACTTGGAGGATCATCCAACTTAGTCAATGCTTACCCTGGTTACGAAGTCCCCTAATTAAGTAGATTATCCCATTTATAATCACATAAAAAGTATATCCCACAATAAGTAGATGGATTATCCACTATTTACAAGTGATTATCCCCTACCCTCTGGTAAACGTTTACATAACTATGGAAAATCACCATGTTTAATGGGTAAATCCACTATTTCTAGGGCCATTTTCAATAGCTATTTTGACATAACCAGAGGGTAAGTGGCTTCACTAACCCTACAAAAACCACGCCGCCGAACCACGCCGCGGCGCCGTTCCCGCCGTGGAGATGTGCTCCGAGATGTCGGAGGCGGGGATCATCACCTGTGCCGCCGAGACGCAGTAGTTGGGCACGAAGGCGCACCTTGGGAAAACCCGAGGCCATGGCCATGGCCATGGCATGGCCAGAAATCTGGAGAAATGGGGAACGATTGATGGGATTTCATCACATATCAACTGATTGATGGGATTTAACTGGATTTCACTGCATTTGGAGATTTCACTGGGGATTTCCCATAAAAGCTATGCTGAAAGCTATGGAAGTCATCTCGTTTTGAAAACAGTAGACCATCGAAGGAAATGGGCCATGGCTTCCATAGCTATGTTAGTTTACTGGAGGGTAAGTAGTGAATAACCATGGTAAGTTGCCACTTGTTGAAGAGGGAATTACCCCCAGTTATGATGGCATGTACATGGCTTATGAACCAGGTATCAAGTGGTATGCGTAAGTGGTATAAATATAAATATACAAATAACCAAATAATCAATATATAATATATATATATAGTCAGTATATATGTGTGTCTGCGCAATGTATGTGCACTTTCCAAACTGGGATCTAAGGTTATAAAGTAGAATGTGAAAAATATGTACGATCGTTTGTCGATCCAATACTGTAAAGTTGTATCTTAATCACTGCTCCCACATGCGGATTTGAACACGCAAACTACAGTATATTTTCAACCAAGATGGGTATCTACGGTGTTCATGTGGTAAACCTAGCAAGAAACTCCAATTTCTTCAGGTTGTTTAGACACATGCACATGGTACAATGAGGATGAAGCAGGCATACCATCACACCCGTGGAGTCTCATGTGACACGGGGAGCAAACCTAGTGCGTGAGGAAGCGACTACTGCCAAGCCAAACTGCCAACATGTTTTTCTCAACACATGATGCCCTGTGGAAAACAAATATATCAAGGCAAACGCAGTGGACTTCCCTATGTCTGCTGGGCCAATCTGGGTCATTTACCAGATTGTGTATGCATGGTCTTTCTATTGGCAATAGCCAACAGTTATATATCTCAAAAAACTGAACATCATGTGCAGACAGCGTATGTAAACCTATAAAACTCATGGTCCCATAAGTCTTCAATCCAATTTGAAGGGATCTTTCTAAACCCAACCCCTTGCATCCTGCCATCTGTGAGGCGCTTCAAGTACTGCTTGGTGTCTGGGTCGTTGTTGATGACCTGCCAAGGCTGTGGTCGCTGATGCCTTCGTGTTTCAGATGAGGCAAACAAATGTATGTTTTGGGAGGTTTAGTGGTAGTTTAGTAATGCTTGATATGATTGTAGATGGTTGATTAGGGATACACATGGGATCATCATAAAAGGACATCAATGGATAACTGCCATCTGGCAATCAAACATGGGAAATCCCATAGAATAATGGTGCAGTAAATCGCTGGGAAAAACATCGAACTATAGCTGGGTGTAGTTTTTTCATTGCCATGTTTGATTACCTAAATGGTGTGTGGTTACAACCCATCCAGCACAAGGAGGGAAATTTGAGCCCCACTGGAGGCTACTTGGTTTTCATGATGGTACAGTTGGATACAGTTGGCATGTCTACCAATTGTCCCGAGAATGCATTTAAACCTGTCTAATGATATATATATATCTGTGTGTGTGGGTGTGTATGCCTATTAAACTGATATGCCTGCAATAATGATTAAAAAACAATAATAATCCAGCTCCATCTTTTTTCATTCCTGTTCACAATAGAAACAACATCCGCTGTAGGCTACGATTTGTTCCAAACCATGCCGGTATCCATCGGCCTTGGCCACGTTGTTAATGAGCTTGATGATAATCTTGGCATTCACATAGGCCGAGGCTGCCTGTGCCAATGTGTTCTAAAATCATCAGCCCCTGGCTAAGCGTCCAAAAACAGCCCAGCCCAGGATAAACACATGTCTACATATATACAATATATGCACGTTTATCTCCGTTCTTGCTTCAGAAGGGGGACGAAACGCACAATCATTCGTGTTGCATCCTGCCTTTCCGCCGATTAACACCACACGCTTCTGGCAGGATTGGCGGTCGCCAGGCGACTTCTTTTTGAGCTCCAGGTAGCGGTGGATGACGAACCTCCGAGGCACTCGGATCTCCAACAAAAGTGAAAGGACACTGATACATGGAATATATCTAATATGTATTAATGTAAGTATAGAATATGTATATATATATATATATATACTTACTTACTATATGTTATACCTATATATGTATATAATTTAAATATGCACATATATAATTTATCTTATATCATGCATTAATCAAATATATCAAATGATATATACATATATTATATGTTTGTAATATGTGTATGATTAATGTATTATGTATAAAACAAACATAAATATGAATGTATGTATATATATATATGTACCAAATGTATTTATATTATATTATGTAATCAAATTCTCATGTGTAAATTGCATTGTATATATATATATATATCTTTATTTGTTAATGTTATAAATATATATAAATATATATATATATATATTTATATATATATACAATATTTATACTATGTATGCAGCGAAAACAATATATATATATATACAAATTATATTATCAAATTATGTAATCAAATATATGTTTTGTACTGAGGATTTTGTATATATACATATATACAGCACATCTTTGAATTGAATGAATATACAAAACATGGAAAACTGGTGATGTCACAAACCATGGTGAGGATAGAACGGGAATGTAATTGAAAACCATGGAAACATGGAGACATGATCAAAATATGAAAGAACAAATGGTGGTTAAATATCAACATATGGCAACATTAAAAATAGACCATCAAGAAACCCGGATTTTTAACACTGATGGCACTGATGGGTGGTTTAAACCATCAAACTGTGATGGTTTGCGGATTTAACCAGCACATCTTTGACAATCCATATGGAGCACTGGATTAACCAGGCACGGGGGGTATCACAAAGATGTCGCCATCAAATTTAGCTGACAAAGCACTGGAATAACTGGGGTGTAACTGGTGTAATGAACTCTACAACTAGCCCACGGGGAATACTATGTGGCCATCATGGGGACATACATGGATATAGATATAGTGTGTTGTGTTTGTCTGGGGCAATGATGATCCAGCTGGCATTAGCATCCATCTGGGCAAATTCGATATCCGGGACATTAACCACCAATCAAAGCATCAACAAATTAATAAACAAATTGGGATGAATGATAATTTTGGGATGTTGACCAACCAAAAACATATAGAACAGTATAGAACATCTCAATGGTCTCATCTACGATCTACATACCTCGCAAAAGATACCCAGTTTGGCTTTGTCTGGCGGGATAGCCAGTATTTACTCCGTCTATGCCTTGAACATACATAGTGAACATTCAGAAGTAAACTTACCATTGGCCAAGGTTTACGCAGGAGAATTCAGTGAAAACAAACACATCAAACATTCTTGTAAATTCAATGGATTGGTTTAAGGGAAAATCTACAGGAAACCATAGATTTTCCCATGAAATATGGGGCTTTCCTGTAAATTGTCCCTTAAACCAATCCATTGATAAATACATGTTTTTTATGCAGGGCGTGCTGTACAAATTCAATCAACATCTGTAACTTTCTGGACGAAGGAAAATGTGGCTTGAAGGGATCATGTCCAGTAATTCAAACCTCTTTTTACTTCGGGGATTCCCCAGCCATGTTTTACCAAAGGCATCCTCAGATCACTATTAGTTATATACATATATATATATATACATGTGTGTGTGCATATATATATAATATTATATATATATTATATTTATTTATGTTATCTCATGAAGTCACCATTCAATCACCATGCCAAGTGGCAAAATGTTCAGCAACTGCCGCTTGTACTCGTGAATGCGTTTGATCCTCGGGGCAGCGCCATGAGCATCTCTGGAATCCATCCCATGCCTCTGGATTTCGTTGTTTTGCTGGTTCAGTTCGCTTCAGGTCCACTTCTAATTTGAAAACTGCGGATACCCGTTTAAACAAGTTGATGTTCAATGGGAACGTGTGCTTTATCCATAGAAAGCGAAACAACACACATTGGAACAAACAATATTGCAGCAACTAATCAATCATGTCAATCTCAACCATTCACTCAAGTCTGCCTTTCTATCGTGGAAGATCATCCAGAATGCCCCCAGCCCTTCCAGATGGTCAATCTTTTCCGCCCCCGCCGAGTTTGGGTCGTCAATGTCGCTCACAAGCGTGGCTTTTGCAGCTTGAAGACCCGTTCGGCGTTTCCACCTCAGAAATTCAGCGTTTCGTGGTGCTTTTCGCTGAACCGGTAGATTCCCAGGATTTCAAAACGGGTCCCAACTAAACCCCCCAAAAACGCCCAACATGTTTTTTTCTTCCAGATATGTTTGTTCTGTTTGTTCTTGGTGGTTTCAACCCCCCGAAAAATATGCTGGTCATTGATCCATGACGATGTTTGAAACCACTCACCAAATCATCATTGGTCATATAGCCTTTAAATCCCCATGTTAGATGGCTCATGATGGCTACCCATGTTGGATGACTATAATGAACCAGGAAGATCACCCACAGGTTGCTATAGCATGCTATAGCTATATACCCCCATGATATCTCCACCAAATCTCATATTTTCCGTGTTAAATCACATTTTTTGATGCTGAAGGGGTCAAAGATCTCGCCTTGTTTTCCAGTAGGGGAACCAGTGCGAAAACCTAGCCCCGAAATGCCCCGAACGATTGCCTGCAAATCACCACCATTGTTTCCAGTGTCAAGAACGCAAACATAGGTGTCCCAAGTCCCAAACAAAAACATATATATATAACGTGTCCTACTCATTGGACATTTTTCCTACAGTTTTGGGAATCACTGTAAATTATGAAGTACAGTATTTGAACATGCCAGGGAACACGGAACAAGATGGAACAAGTATATACAGTATTTGCCTATTTACCCAACCGTGCTGGATTGTGGGATGTCAAGACCCATCTTCAAATACATGTGTTGCAAACTGAACCCTAGTTCCTTCAGACTTTACACGTGTGGTTGAGCCAATTCCACATCTGTTCTCTTGAAATCACATGGGTTCTTCATTGATTCAATCATGTTACCATCTGGTAATTCAACATAGCTATTGAACATCGCCATTTAGTTTGCTGATTTACCCATGAAACATTGTGATTTTCCATAGCAATGTTACTTTACCATAGGGTAAATCCATCATTTTCCCAGGTCTTTTGCCCAATCCAACCGCAACATCCTTATAATTCGGCATCTACCAACAGGGCACGCAGGAAGAGCTGCATCTGCTCGGGCTGAAGGTTCAACAGCTCCAGCTGTTGGGAAATCGCGTGGTGCTGCACCATGGGATAGTTCGATCCATACATTACCTGCTAGGATTTATCATGGGAATATGGGGTTAAAGCAGCAAAAATAGGATGATCTGGGCAAAAGTGATGGAATTCTTTGGCGAACGTCAAAGTGCTTTTGTAAGACGGATGTTCAGTTATCTGGCAAAATAGGTGTTGATCCGCATCTATATAGAGAATATAAAGTTGGTTGGTGTTTTTTTCCCGGTAAACATGTGTCTAAAAAAATGCGGCTGGTGAAGCAAAACAGAATTGGAGACGGTTAAGCAAGCAAACTGGGTATTTGTCAAACTGAGTCAGTTAGGTTCTACCTTAGTAAATAACTACCGGCAAATGAGTTTCAATAAAATAGTTATCCGATGTTGTTAGTACATGTTTTTACATCTTGGCGGATGCAAACCATGCAAATATGTTGTCGCGATAACCACGGATAGTTAACCATCTAAAATGGAGGGATTAACGCAGTCAAATTCAGGGATTTGGGATCTCACTTCCACTATTGCAAAGACCACTCAGGAGTGAAGGGGGCGCAACCAACCAAAAATCAGGATGCATTGGGAGTCAATGCAAACTTGAGTATCTTCTATCATCTCGTCTTCCAAGGTCAACGCAAATTTTCCATCATTCCTCACATACTTTCATATTATGTAAAAGCCAAGCGACGATGGAAAACATAGTCAATATATTTTAGTAAACAGTACGCTCCAGTGATCGAACGAAAATCAACATTCTCAAGAGGTGCAACATAAATCACTATATCAGACTATATCATCTAAACATGAGTTATCTTCCAGCACACAATGTTTCTCGACCACAGTATCTGAAACTCAGTCACGCGCTTGGCACCGCGGCCGCGCATGTACTCCACCAGCGCTTTGGGGTATCTCGAAGAACATAGGCTGAAGTATCAATGTAGAGATTTGGAAACCTCAGCCAAACTTCCAGTGGGTAACTTCAGAATCTAAGAATATGGATGACCAATGATGACCAATGACCTGCTGGTTTTACGTCCCAGAACCTAAAGTCAAATTGGAAGAATGCTTAAATTTTTTTAAAACTGAATCTCATTTGCAATTTGCAGCTGTTTTGGTCCTTTGGTACGGACCAATGTCTGATCCCTGGCCCTCTGGCAATCAAGATCTGCGAAAAGAAAAAAACAAAAAGTCCTAGGATTTCAATCGTTACTCTCCGTTCAAGCATTGCGTTGTCATTCAAGATTACGGATTTTCAAACCAAGAAACATGCATGCAAACAGAAATGTATAATTATGAATAATTATGTATATATATATATATGTGTGTGTGTGTGTATATGTATGTATGTATGTATGTATGTCTGTCGGTCTGTCTGTCGGTCTGTCTGTCTGTCGGTCGGTCTGTCTGTCTGTATGTATGTATGTATGCATCGATGTATGTATCCATGTATCCATGGATCCATGTATCCATGTATCCATGTATCTATGTATCTTTGTATCTATGTATCTATCTATCTATCTATCTATCTACCTATGTATGTATGTATGTATGTCTGTGTGTGTGTCTGTATGTATGTATGTATGTATGTGTGTGTGTTTGTATGTATGTATGTATGTATGTATGTATGTGTGAATCGGAGGTTAACTCCCCGATTATGTGCTGTTGTTTGATCTTGAGGTTGATGTTCTCAACAACGACGACGCGGGAATTGCAGTTTCAGCATGGCGGCGTTTTCTCTTGGCACCTGCAGTGATCTTGAGCCAAAGGAGCAGATTGATGCACCCCTTGGCGGTGGACAATTAA
>Ga0126342_10003339_pt1 | contig 26423 bp, 20 predicted proteins | sample Cyp1metagenome_FD_92528 | JGI IMG/M metagenome (GOLD analysis project Ga0126342, IMG submission 92528) | Coral microbial communities from Lord Howe Island, Old Settlement Bay, Australia - Cyphastrea 1 metagenome | ecosystem: Host-associated > Invertebrates > Cnidaria > Coral ...
GTACACGCAGCAAAGCCCATTGCCCAGTCAAGACCAGGCCCACAACCTAGGTTGGTGATGGGTGTGAGATCGGGCAAAACCTTCAAGAAGGTATGCCACTGCGGCTCAAGAGCCTCAACATCCAGTGCTCAGAAGCAGGCCAAAAAGAAATACAGCCTCACACTGTTCCAGACCTGCTTCTTTTCTGGCGTAGCCGCACTTGAGAGCAGAAACGTTGACCTTCACGGACACGGCGACGTTGGGCCCTAGTCCAGGTAACATTGGCCAACTGCATTGTTCCTTCATCCACATAGGATTTGGCAGTGCGGGGGCAAGCCCAGCGACCTCTAGCGACCACGGAGTCAATGGACAAGGTATGTTGAAACCACCAAGTAGCACCACCTCGGCGAAGGGCATACGGGGTATAGTCACTGGGGCCAAATCCAGCATCTTCCAGAAGGCGGGAAAACCAAGCGCGGAAGGCATGCGCTCCCTGGGTCCATAACAGACGCTTGGAAGTGGGAGATATAATGGCTCTGGCCATGGCAACCAACTGCGGGTCTTCAACGAAGAGGACCTGAGGATTCCCTTGTGAAGTTTTGCTCCCAGGAAGGATGACACTAAGGCCTGTGTTCCTGGGGTGAAAAACTACATGATGGTGCGTGATAGCCAGGATCTCGGAGGTCCGCAAAAGGCAACAGAAGCCCAAGCCCAAGAGCAGGCCCAGGTTGGATTCCCCGCGTTCGAAAGCGAAGCCCATGAGGGCTTCAACCAGTGCCCAGGATGCCGGCAACGCCCTCTGTGGCACGTAGCATCGTTGCCAGTTCCTTAAGAACTGACTAGACTGCGGGAGGACCAGCCGCAACTGCGGGTGAAACCGCGTCACTGCTGATAGCAGGTGACCCGAGTAGGAGAGAGGCTCTCCTTCTTGAAATGAAACATCAATGAATTCGGCGATTTGGCGGTCCAATTGGCGGGGCTTGGAAATCTTCAAATGCTTTTTGTTGACAAACTTCAGGAAACGGTCTATGGCAGCTCGATAGGCTCGAAGGGTGCGGGGGTGCAGCCCTGCATAGCGCAAACTACGCTTGGGCTTCATGCATTCTGCTGGGTTTATCTGCGAAATTCCAGGCACTGATGGTCCACAAAGGAAAGAGGTAGCCATCAGTGCCCAGTAGGTGGGCTGTACACCGCCGAAGCACCTGGTTCAAGCGCCGTGAGCTGCTGCGACCTTTTGACAAGCATCCACGAGTGACCATGGAGTCCACCACCAGGAAAAACTTGGAACGATGCTTGTCGCTTGTTCGTGCCCGCCGTTTCAAAAACACCGCCACAGTGCCCAGCTCCAATTCGTTGATGTGAGCGGGCTGCTTCCAAGGAAAGGCCAAAATGGTCTTCCAGTGCCATCTCATTGCTAAGTACGGCACCTCATGCAATTGAGGGTCAGATTCCTCCCCCAGCTCCAACACGAGGCGCACGTCAGAGCCCCGGTAAGATGCTGAACGCAGCAATGACCGCAGATGGGTTCTTTCTTGCCCAGCCACCATTGATAGCTCCAGGCGTGCCAAAAGGGCCGCCACAGCGTCCGCCACCACCTCCGTTGCCAGGCGGACAGTGGCCTGAGAAAGCTCCTGCTGGTAGTACCGTTCCCGCTCTCGGAGGACCATGTGCTCAAAGGTCCCATCCAGATCAATCTGCCTTCTCAGGGCCCGCGCGTAAGCCTTGCAGAGTTGCCAAGGGTACTCCGCCTCCTCCTCAGTGTCGAACCGGAGGGTTCCGTCAGCTCGCTCTTCCACCCCGTAAGGCTGCAGACCGACATGGCCCGGACAATCCTTGTTGAGGAACCCGGGCAAGGTCTCGATGTTTCCCAAAAAGGAAAACCACTTTTTGCGAGACCCTCCAAAGCAGCAGGAAGACCCCACTGAATGTGAGAAGGCCGGATCCTCTTCGAGAGCCTTGGCCAACTGAAACTCCCAGACCCACGAGCCATAGGGGTGCTCCATGGTCCAGTACCGCTTCCCCTTTGCTGAATGGCCCCTCTTGATGGCTTTCAGAACCATGTTGTTTGACTGCCGCACCCGGGCTTTCATCTCCGTGCTCAGCCAGGGGAAACCCATCAAGTGCCGGTGGTCTCGGACTGGTTGTGGCCCGGCTACTTCCCGTCCGCTGGGCAGCACAATCGGCTTCCCCCTGGCTTTGGAGAACAGCCGACACTCCGGCGCCCAATGCTCCGCCTCCAAGAACTCATCCTCGCAGAGCCGCTGCAAAGTCTCACGGCCTTCATCTGTGAACATGTTGTGGCCGAAGTGGAGATCATAGGGCTCCTGTACCTCAATATGCCCTTCCATAGCTACCGCATGGGACAACGGAGCTCTTCTGCCCGCGAATCTCTCACCAAACCGTGGAGGGCGCCAAGTTCGCCGCGGGCACTCACGATGGGCCTCATGATCCACGTCCCGGTGTTCCATGACACAGGCCAAAGAGCAGAACGCCCCGCCACAGTCTGTGGGGCAGGGGTAACGGTCCTCCTGGCCCAAGCGTTTTCCGCACTCATAACAGCGGTCCCCCGTCACATCCAAGGTCTGAGGCGGCCGCCGGAACTCAGTAGCTACCGCTGCTCCGCCACCGGTTGGCGACGCATCAGTCACCGCAATCTCTCCATCAATCGGTGCCTTCAAGTTGGTCACCATGCAGGGCACCAGGGACATGACCATCGCTATCTCTTGAATCACCTCGGCAGGGGGACGCTCAGATGCGGAGCCCCCCGACAGTTCCTGAATCTCGTGGAACACCTCCTGGAAGACAGAGAAGAGAGGACGCCTAAAGCACATCCCAAAGGTTGCTTTGCCGACGAAGTGCCGCAATAGGAACTCTCCCCACTGCTGTTGACCCAAGAGCGCACTGCCAAGCCCTACCAGCCCGGCCATCTTCTCACGGGCCAAGCCGTAGCGACCACGCTCGCCATCAAGCTCACCTCCTTGGAGGGTGCCCTGCGTGGATGATACCAAGCGCTTGGCCTTGTTGGGCGGCAGGCCTTTTTCTTGACACACCTTCAGGAAGGCTTGATGCCTTCGAGAGCTGCCCTCCTTCAAGACGCCTGCACATCCTTTGTCCAGCCTCCTCAACTGGTCGAAGGAATCCAAATAGATCACCGTGAGGTCATCGTCCTCGGGGATCGGCTTGGTCTTTGCGATCTCGGACGAAACCGGCACGCCAGCCTCAGAGAAAACCAGAGTTCTCACGATGGCCTGAATGACCGATACCGAACTCAGCCACCCCATGGGGAGAACATTCATGGCGGGGTAAACCATCTTTCCTGGGGGCCCACCGAAGACCTTGGCATCGACTAACTTCCCAAAGGCCATAAACCGGTTCCAACACGGCGGCAACCGAAACAAATTGAAGCATGAAGTGAAGTCTTCCGAGTCCACATACCAAATCTCTGACTCGTCCTGCTCCAACAAGGTCAACTGACCCAAATAAGGGAGAAGGCGGTCGTCGCCCTCGATGTGCTCCTGGAACATGTTGGAGGGGATCAGGTTTGAGATAAAACGCTGGAGAACCTTGGTCTCTCCCCCCACCGTCTTCAGTTTCTTCACTCCTCCAGCCCCGTTGAGGACTGGGTGACCGTTGGCGTCCTTAAACACCTCATCAGGCTCAACCATCACCATCAAGCCTCGTGCGTGGCCGGCTGCAACTATCTTCTCCCACTCTTCCGCACTTGCCCTGACTTTGGACACTGCCGGCTTGGAAGGCCACTCATGTAGCTGCTTGAGACAGCTAGTGGGGTTCAAAAGGCTCTTCTTGATGTGGTCCGGCACAAAGTCAACCGCGTCCTGAATCGCAGCCTCCCCCACTTGCGGCCATGCAGCAATGACTCGCTCGGCCACAAGATCCTCCAGAGGAACAACAGGGTCCCCTGCGTAATCAAACCTTGCCCCGGCCAGGGCCTGGGAGGACTCCCCTATCTCGGGGGTGAGTACATCACTCTGGTCCAAGTGCTCCACAAGGTCCACTAGATGCATCACACAAGCCCTTTGCGACTGAGTGAGTTCCCTTTCTTCAAAGCGGTCAGGAAAGGAAGCACCCCCTGCATAGAGTGCCAGGTAGTTCAGGGTGTTGATCATCCCATTCACCGAATCGGCTATTGTACCATTCTTCTCCAAGAGGAAAGTGGCCACAGCTCTGGTGCAGATGGGAAACAGATCATCCCCTCGCTGCTGAGATCGAGGCTCTGCCCCGGGAGGCGCTCCTTCATGGTGTGAAAAACGTGCGAGTAGTCCCATTCTGCACGGCAACTTGGGGAGCTGACGCCACAGTCTTGCCAAGACCTCCACTGGTCTCATCTCAGAGCTTGCACACTCACGCCATATGGCGGTCCAACTAGCCCAAGGGTCAGCCGCTTTATTTTCCTCACCCGTCCTCACGGGGTCATGTCCTTCTTGTCGGGCTCTTTTCCTTTTCCTTTTCCTTTCTCGCGACCTTTCTTTCCTCCTTTGTCTTGATTCCCGCGCCCGTCTAGGCGTGGGGCCTTGGGTTGGCGGTCGTAGCTCTTCAGCTTTTGATCCAGTAGATACTGGTTCGAGGTGTAGACCTCCTCCGCCCTGTCCAGAAGGGTCGCTGATTCCGGACTGAGCAACTCTAGGAATTGTGCGGAGCCCCAGTGACCGTCCACCGAGGCCTTCTGAAGCGCCTTGACTCTTTGCGCCAGAAGGTCTGCCGCCTGTGCGGGTTTCATCTGCGCCAGCATGTCGATCGCCGTGCAGATTGTCCTCAGCTCTCTTTGCGTTCGAAGGTTTGCCTTGCCCCCCAACTGCGGGATCATCACCGTCAGCAGGTAATGTACTGCAGCAGGAGGAGTAGGACTCACCTCGTTGATGGCCACCCCCACCGACCCGTGGGCAGACTCCTGCACCATCTTGTGGAGCATGCGAGCCGCGAGCCTGCCCGGCTTCTTCCGTGCGTAGCTGGCCAACTTCAATTGGCCGCTGGCCTTTCGATCGGCAGGGGCGTCTTGAAAAGACTCACTATCAGAGTCCGACTGAGTTGGAAACCGAAGGGCTTCTCCACCTCCAAAGGGTCCTCGGTCCTTCTTAGCGCCCTTCTCACGTTCAGGCTTCATGGCCGTGACATCTTCTCCAAAGAGCCGCTCCTCCTTGGAATCCTCAGACGACTCATCCTCTTTGGACTTGGAGGAGGAACGGTCCTCACCCTTCTTCTTTCTCTTCTTCTTTTTCTCCTCACGGTGCCTTGACGCACTCCTCCTCCTTCTCTTGCGATCATCTCTCCGACCTCTTTCATCTCCGCCTGAAGCGGGTGAGCGCGACTTCCTCCGTCGAGGCTTGGGTTTGTCCTTCTTCTTAGGCTTCCCCTCAGCTACCGGCTTCACCGTGCCCTTGTCCTTCGCGCGCTGCTTCTTAGCAGCCTCTTCCAAAGTCTTGAGGTCCTCCTGTGCCTTCTTCAACTTTGCTTTCAGGCCAGGAGACAACGAGCGAGTGCGTGACCTGGTGCAGTCATCCTCTTCCTCACCTGACTTGCCAGGGTAACAGTCCTTTCTCACCGCCAGGGGCGGGTCCCAAGTCTGCTTTCTTGAGGTAGTCCAGGAAGGACTTCTTGCAAGGTCCAGTGAAAGCCCACCCAGGGACCTTCTGATCTATCTCCTTCTGAGTCAGCTCCCGGAACTTCTCAAGGTGCATGAACTGCCCCCGGCGCGTCACGTCACAGTCCATGGAATTCTCCTCGCAAAGGTGAAAGTAACCTTTCTTTGCTAAGCGCTGGCCTTCACCCTCTGTCATCCACCAACGCAGATGCTGGTCTGAGGCAGTCACATAGGATGCCAGGATCCAATGCCCCTTGGTATCGGTGCTCTCGTGCTTGATCACCTCCAGGATGATAGTCCCTTGGCTGCGTCCTCCGTCATCTCGGACTGCCGCCTCCAGCACCTGCTTGGGCCGGAATTTGAACTTGAACCATCTTGACCGGTCCACTCCCCCAGACAGCCACATGCTGTCTGGGGGGTAAGGGTTGCTGTAGAACCAACAGCTGCGATCAAGGAGACATATCATCGTTGCTCCATTACATGGCAAGCCACTCCATTACGGCCCCACTCATTGCAATATATATTGAAACATATTGAAACATGGTTGAAACAGTTGAAACCCCTACATCACAACAATTCACAACATCCCTAACGCATCCCAGCCTTGGGCCGAAGGTGTGTTTCTTTGTCCGGTTTCCGTGCACAAACCTCGCTTGGCTGCTTGTCAGAGAGGCTCTTCACCCAGCTATCAATCAACCGCAAAAAATAAAAAGCAACACCATCTGAAGAGTATGCGCTCATATGTGCTCTACCCTTTGTCAACTTTGTCAATAAGAAATAAGGAGGAGAGTTGCTCCACGTGAAAATGTTTAACCATGACATTTTCAACATGTTTGGGACAACTTTGGAAATCTTTGGAACAACCAACGGCAACCAATGACAATGCAGACTGTCCAGCAAGGCTGAGACTTTGGTTGCAGCTTTTCGCGGCGCGCTCGACAGCCTTTGCCTTGGAGCTGCGACATCGAAGACATCAAAGACTCTAAGTAGACTCCAAGTCGAGGAAAAAAGTGAATACTGTATTATCTGTATTATCTGTATCTCATTTCTTTTTGATCTGCAGTGCAGGGTCTTTCTCTTTCGCCGAAAATGATGATTTATGATGATTTATGATATTGATATATCTGCTTGGTTTCTCCGAGTGCCCTGTTCGTGCGGCAAAAGTCTTGGTGTCTGGAAACAAATCTGACATCCGCACGGTCACAGATTCACCCATATGCCTAGCTGGGCGTACCGAAATGGCCGGAGAGGATCGTACCAAAACTGCTTCGCTCCGCCGGGCCTTGGTGTCAAAATGTCTTGCGAAATTGTACGAAGGAAAATGAAAAATCAGTGCATCTAAATTCAGATCATTTATAAGTTCATGGCATATAAGTTCATACTTCTGAAATCTTCTGAATCTGTTCTCTAAATGTTCTCTAAATATCTCTAAATGTTCTTTTAACATCTGTTAACCACAAGGAACCATCCATTTGTTCGTGCCATCTGCCCCGAATCGCGTCCCCAGGGACTGGGTCTTGTCGGCAGCTGCATGCCACCTGCGCGAATGCGAATGCGTAAATGTTTGATAATGTGTGTATTTGTGTGTTGTTGATATGGCAGTGTGTCAAAACCTTGTACCCCTGGTGAACATCAAAATAGCTGGTAAATGGATGTTCATCCCACTAAAAATGGTATTAATAGGTATTGATCCATACCCATATTATTATATTTCTTGATCCTGTTATCTTTGCTGTTGCTTTTGTGAAATGTCGATATCTCAAGGCTAAAGATATCACTGCTTTTCGTCTTGCAGTTCTTTGGTTTTCTGCTGGTTGCCTGTTGATATACGGAACGGTTTCCAGACCCAAGCCACATGACAGCTCGCTGCCAGCCAACAACTCTGCAGACAAAGTAAGTTAGACAGAAGAATGACATGTGCCTTCAGTTGTTTTGACATCATAGAAAAGATGTATAGCCAACTGTATAGCTGTTAACAATCCTGTAGATCCTGTAGATAAAGACATACAGTATCATACGGTACTCCTTCAGGTCAAGACTTAAACATGGAATGCTATGGTGAAATGTTGAACAATCGGTGTCGGAAAAAGCGGAGCGTTGTTTGTATTCACCTCCGAGGGATTTTTTTTAGTTTAGACTGATGGGATGGCAATGGAAATCGGAGGGGATAATGATTAATGCATCTATCATCTATATATATATATACCACCAAGAAATTAGAACCACCAAACATCCAACACTAAACATCCACGAAAGGTGGAAGGTGCGGATGCAGACAGATCAGTCTCAAGGAAGATTCAGCTGTCTAAAAACTTAAGGCATGTGATTCATCTGTTTCATGTTAAACAGATCGGAAATATCCAAAGAAATTCCAAAGATCTTCGAACCCCGGCCGGAACCTGTTCAAGGCGTTCAGCAACAAACGGCTGCCCAAGCCCTTCTGGAAAAACCAGGCGACCTGGGGATCTGGTGCCCCAGTAACTACCTGGTGAAGTGTTTCTAAGGCAACTCTTGCAACTTCACAATTCATGAACTGACAAGTCCATGCCCATCAGCTACTCATATTCTTTTGCAAAACCCATCATCACAGAAGCAGTACAGGCTTGGTTTCAAAGCATTTGCTTCGAAAGATTTAATGTGCGTCATTCATCGTCATTCCCTGCATCCATGGTTTGTGCTTATTCAGTGATCGCTACAATCTGAGATTTGTACCTCTGAAGCAACCTCCGTGCGCGGATCATCGAACTGCACCTTCAAACTTCTCCAAACTTCCACACAGTTTTCGGCTGAAGTTGACTAAGGAAATGTCATAAATGCAAATGATGCGAGGATTTTGCACTTTCAATTTTGACAATATTTTTACTATCTCATAAACATCATAAACAAAACGAGAGAGCGGTATGAAAGCCATAAATTGACAGTTGAAACATGTTGAAACCTTCAGAGCGCTCAAAGCTCGAAATCGCCTGAATCTCCGGAGAGACACCCGGCTCAAAGCGGAAAATGCGGAGCACGGCTTGCCATGAGCCTTCGACTGTCTCCTGTGCAGCACAGCACGTAGCTCTACCAATCTGTATCAATCTGTACGCAAAGCATGTGAGGATGCGGTACCATGGTGAAACATGGGTACCGTGGTACTGTTGAACTCCGTCCTTATCAATTTCAAAAGTCTCACTTTAGGATGCTTGAGGAATGAGAGTAAGGATAGAGATGATAGAGCAGCAAGCAACACAGCCCGAAAGATTCTAACGCGAATTTCTTGGATAGAACCGGTAGAACCGGTAGAACGGTAGAGCTGAGAAGTGCACGATGTCGTAAAAGCGAGTGGCCTTCCCACACACAAACAATGGGTCTGAGTGCCCTAAAGGCCAGAAAGGATGGTTTCTCGGAGACTTAGCGACTTAGAGACACCAAATTTCTGGGAAGTTGAGAGAGGCAACTCTGCACTTTGGTGAAAACTCCAAGCTCCGCATGCTCCGCCTTGATGATGTCAAGTTGCGCACCAATATCAAGGTCAAATTGAAGTACTGCCTCCAAGCTATTCCAAGCTGTCAAAGTGCCAGTACTGCCACAACAAAGTTGCGAAACTGGCGCCGCTGCGCCTTTCCCTTGCGTCCACATAGGCCTGCTTCGCCACTAACTTCCACACGGGACAGGTGTACCTGTGACAGATTGTGACAGAGAGGAGGCTCAGATGTCGTTCCACGACATAGCAAGACATAGCAAGACATCAGCTGTTTCTAAAGTTCAAATACAGTAGATCTCTAAAGCATCCTCAGGCCTCATAAGAAGACCATGGTGTCTGAACTGGCCCGTGTAAATCCTGAAGACAAAAGCTGACAAAGGTTGAAGCCAAGACAGAGCAGAAAAGTGAAAGCCAAGTCCGTCCTTCAAAGCAGAAGACAAGTATTCAGGTAGAGACTCTTTGGCCCAAGTTGAAAGATCCTTTTCCTGGAGCGGAGCGTGCGGAGCGTAGTACAGCTCTAAAACAGGCTGACTCGGGTCATGTGTCATGTGTCGTGACTCTGTGACTCCGTGACTCCGCCTGCCACTCCATGGCCACAAGACGATCAAGACATATCAAGACGCCAAGATGTTGGCAACTCTTCAAAGCGAAGGGAATCCGAAGGGAATCCACCATGGACATGTTATAAATGTTATAAATTATAAATGTTACAGTCAATGCTGAAATAATGCTTTGCTTTCTGGGCGTGACAACTTTCCCTCGATTCTCCATGACTTTCTACCCAATGCTTTCAGAATCTTTCAGAAGCAAAATATTCTGCCAAATTCATTCCATGACACCCACAATCCTGTGATTTCCAATGAGGCTTAGCTTTAGCACTGAAATTGACTCACATGAAGTCCGATTGAAGTCCAAATGATCTTTACCAAGTCTTGTCTCTTGATACTCGAATAGCGAAGCTGTGGGCCATAGATCCGCAAATTTCCGCAAGTGAAGTGGATCCGAAGACACATGATGACAATGATGTGCCTCTGCTCACCATTTCGACAGCGAAATGGTTTTTGTGTTTTTTTGTTCGATGTCAGTCGAAACAATCGACAGTGTCGATAGGTGTCGATAGTCAATCTTTTCTGCCGCAACATGCCATCGAAAACTGGTGCGTGCTCCGTCCAAGAGTCCGCAAGACTCAGAGACGTCGTTCCAATCTGGGGCGGCTACCTGGAAATTGAAGCTCTTTGGAACTTGGAAAAAGCCCCTATCTTGATTAAAGAAAGACGAATGCAATACAATATACAAGTATGACCAAGTATGATTGCTTCAAGTATGATTCAAGTATGATTCGTCATCTTTTACACAACTTTACACCTATATCACCTATCAATGTTCCTTGGTATGTTCCTTGGTATGTTCCTCTGTTCTCCACCATTTCGTCAAATCGAAAGATCCAGCCATGGCACCTCCGTACGCAATGTTGTTCCTGACATAGGCCTGGCTCACCTCCGATGTGCCAAATGTCCAGAGACAATGTCGCTGTGCAACGAAGATGTGCATAATATGTGCATAATATGTGCATAATATGTGCCATAAACATCCATGAAGTATCAACGGTTTTATTCACAAAGTTCTTCGTTGACATCATTTTGACATATTTTGACCGTATTGCAAGCCAAAGCACATTGATTCCGCTGTTTCGGACTGTGGCGATGATTCCTCCAAGCGCACTTGGCCTCAGTCTATTGAGTTTTGGCTGCCGCCAGATGCGACCTGATTGACTTGACTCTTGAGATCTCTTGAGTATTGTAAACTAAACCTGATGCGACCTGATGCGCCGGTGTGAACATGTGTGAAGCCGCTGAGCTGAAACTGAGTTCCGAGCGTTCCTTTGATTTGGAGGATAAGAGATTGCACGCCCAATTTGTCTGCCACATACAAAGCGGCCTCGAGCAGACTCAAGAACAAAGTAATGACAAATGGAAACCGTTCTTACATCAGACGAGGCTTGACAATTTGAACTAATTTGATCATGCGTATATATCATAATCACTTATCTATTATAATCTTCCGAGGTAGCAGGGGATTTTGAAGAGTACATGATAGGATCATGATAGGTACATATCGAGGGCGAAGCGCACAAGTCTTGATCTGAATACAACTTTGTCTCCATGAACCTCGCAAACAGATTTGAAATTTCACCCAATGCCTCGACGGCCCGATTTGCATTTGGTAGCAAAACACCTCAGAACAAAGCGATTGAAGATAATCGAAGGCAAGATAAGGCAAGCTAGCAAGAATTTGCGGTTCCTCTTCCCGATCAAAGCAACAGCTTCCACTAGACTGAAGAGGCTGCCGTAGCGTTTTTCTGTAGTGGCCCAAACCACCTGCAAACTGCAGCAAACTCGCAAGAGTGATCCTGTGTTTTTTCGTGTCTGTGCGTCAGAGTTATTATGACAAGTGCAGGCTCCAAGCCAATCTTTAGTGCCATGTTTTCTTCCAGAAAGGTCACGATGCTTTGGTGTTTTGTCCAGGCTGCCATGGAACTGAAAATGGAAAGCATGAACTGTTTCAAAACTTGCGAACACATTGCAGTGCCTCAGACAAACTTTGGCATATTATGGGCACATTGCATTTCATGTGTGGTCCTTGCCTCCCCTTTCTTGTCGCAGAGAGCCACATGGGTGTTGTTTTTGCTCTTTCGCACGGTCATCATCTCAGCTCTCAGTGGCTGTAGACTTGTTGAAAATTGTGATAACACAGGGGAATAAGGGGGGTTCCACAGATCATAAATGGGGGTATCCCTGAATCACCCATTTTAATAGGATTTCCACTATAAACCATCCAGCTAATGGGGATTCCCTATGGAAACCATATGTTAACAGGTCACAAGACTATTGTCAAGACTGTCAAGTTTCTGTCACTGTCGAGGCTACGACTGCTCCGCCTTCCAACCTTTCGTGTAAAACGATCAAATCTGTCGAAAATGACCTGCTGAATCTGCTGAATCAGCCATCTCAGGAACCTAAATTGGAGGTACCTACCATATATAAGGCTCCTAAATTGGAATGACCTGCTGAATCTGCTGATGACTGCTGTTTTGTGACCGCTATGACGACCTGCAAAAGACCGGTACCTGGAGGACTTCGAGATCGACTTATTCTTCTTCACCGCCTCTAGGCTAATTCGGCCTCCTTGCAATGATGCCAATGATGCCAATTATGTCAATGACATGAATAGAATATGAATGTGACTTGATGACTTGATGACTTGATGACTTGATGACTCGAACATGACCGAATATGACACAGGTCACGAAGCATCACGAAGCGCTGAATTGAAACTCTCCGGGTCGAAGAGGTGAACAACATCTGTGTATAACTGCGTCATACCGAATCACACCCCCATCTCTGCTGAGTGACGTCGTCGCAATGCCAGGACGCCACTTGTGGCAGCCTTAGGGTCAGCCACGCTACGCCGCTACGCAATCCGAAGCACCGAACCTCGCGCTTCGGCCATGAGGAGCCGGCAACGGCACTCATGACGCCAAAGCCCCAGCGTGCCTCACGGGAAACATTGCAAACGAATAAATCAAAATCTATTAAGAATAAGATCGAACAAGATCCAGCAAGATCGAACAAGATCGAACAAAATGTCAATGTAACATAATGGAACTTAAGATGTAGTAAGGTCTAATAGGATACAAAGTACCCAAGGCTCTTGTCTAAACACTTCAAATTTGACTAATTGGCGACCACAGACTATCCTTGGCCTCGGAAGCTCCAATCGGTTCATTTCTCAGTCTCTGAACCTCAAGCAATGGCATCAGTGATGTACCCTCTGGTAAACTAACATAGCTATTGAAAATGGCCATTTATAGTGGATTTTCCCACTAAAAATGGTGATTTTCCATAGCTATGTTAAAATACCAGAGGGTAAGTTTCGGGATGCCTTACAGGCTCGAAACGGCCTGAAGCTTTGCCCGCTGAAATATGCTGAAATCACTCATGGGCAACGTGGCACTCGTGGCACTACATATTTCCGATCTGGAGAGCACCTGCGGAATACTTGGCTGGACTTCAGCGCCTCAGAAATTCACCAGAAACTTGGAGAAAATTCCAGAGGAAACAAATGACTTGACCAAGACTTCACGCAACTCCCCGTCGCTTAAGACACAAATGCAACAGAATTTTGGCACAGATTTTTCACAACTGACAGTGATACCTCGCGGGGCAACAAAGGCATGGCATAGCGGTAGCCTCAGCTGTTGAGAGCTGCGGGTGACGAGAGCTCCTCGTATCTCGTATCTCGTGTGTTGTCAACGCTAGGCACAGGGCACCGCAACAGCCAACCACCGCCTCGCGTAGCGCGGTTTGAAACATTTTGAAACCAGTTTCATAGCTATTTGGTGCAAACATGCGCAACCATGTTTCCAAAAATGCGGAGAGATGAAATCATCCTGCAGAATGCTGTGTCGAGTTCTCTGTGAACTTTAGCACACTAAGTCGCATGCATATTTGCACCGCTCCCAATCTCAAAGGCGGACGAACCGGGCGAACACTGCCCTGGGGGCGTTCGTTTGAAGCGGCGAACACTAAGGTCTTCACCTCGCAAAGGGCGCTGGGAGATCCTTGCCCTTGAACCGAGATATCCCAGATATCCGAGATATCCGAGATGGCCAAGAGATGCCAAGAGATGCCAAGGGATGCCAAGGGCCAAACGCACAGTTCCACTCGAAAAATGCACTTTTTCCACTTGTAGCATTTTTGAAGGACTGATAAAGTGATTTTTCAGAGGATCACTGATATTTGTAAAAAGTCCGTATTTGATTTTCTGACCTGCCCAGTGTTGTCGCCATCAAGCGCTCGGGAAGACTACGAGACTATGAGACTTTGAGGCTAACTTCGCTTCACTTCTTCTTGTCAGAGCCAATGACCTGTTCGTAAAAGTCCATTTTCTTCTGCGCCTTGCAGAAAGTGGCAGAAAAAAATCAGTTCATGAAAAGTCTATACTTTGAGAAGGCAAGAACCCTGATGACAAATGAAATATGATGCAATATGGTTTCAATTTGGCAAAAATATGTTTTAAAAAAAATGTAAAAAAAAAACAATGAAAGGGCAATTGGACAGAAAGTGCCTCTTTATGTCCTCCAGGCGGATGCTGATCACAAATAATCATGGCATGGCGCGTGATCTCCTGGCCGCGTCGAGCAGCACATCCACAGCTCGTCCCTCAGAACTCGTCCCTCAGAGCTCGTCCTCTCGTGGCTCTCTTTTGGGTTTCTCCTCCGTCTCTGGCATCTGACCTGAACATCCAAGAAATCCAAGAAATCCAAGAAATCCAAGAACCAAGATTCAGGTTACACATGGTTACACATGGTTACACATGGTTACACATGGTTACACATGGTTACACATGGTTACACATGGTTACACGGAGTACATTCAAATAGACCCAGACTTTCACTCGGACTTTCCTACAAATGCCATGCAAACTGGACCTTTTAGCCTTTCCACCTTTCAGACTTTCACAAAACTTCAGAAATGGTTTTTGGTCATGATCGGCAACGGAGAATGAAGCATTTTTGCCAGGAGACCATTTGCTTCAAATCTGTTCGCCCAATTTCAACAAGCTCCCGGGTTCCCTGCCAGCTCAGCTTCGCTGCTTTGATACGTACAGCTTTGCTTTGGCCAATGGCTGCAGATTCTGAATTTTGCAGGACGGTTTTGTCTTTGAAGTTGAACTTTGCAACATTTTGCAACCATAGACTAAAGAGAGGATAAAAAAAACACGTCGTATTGGCATCGCCAGGAGAATAGGCAAAAGCAACGCAGCGAAAAATGGGATCAAGGCAGGTTCTGTATTTTTATCTCTGCTGATGTCCATGTGAAGTTCCAAGCTCTTTGCTTGGCAAAAAAGCTGGTTCTTCACTCACAATCACCTTATGTACAAACGTAGCGGCGGTTTGTTGTGGAGCTACTTGGATCCTCTATAGTCAACGTCGGTAACTGAAACTATGCTCGAAGCCCTTTAACAACTTTAACAGACAGCTTCTAAGAGCAAAAACCTTTCAGACTCGTGGCAATTACGACAGGAAAATGGATAGAAGCTACAAGAACTGTCTGCCAATTGGCTCAGCGTCAATCGCCATTTTCAGCCAACCAGGCCACAGCACTTTCAACCTTGGAAACATGCCCAAGCCGGAGAAGATCAACGGGCTGAAGGGTAACCTGAGAGCCCCTACTGAGGAGCAGCGCTTCGCAGCTTCTTTGGCAAGCTTGGAAGGGAAGCCCAGTCTGAACGTGGAGAAAACTTAACGTGGAGATTCTCCCTGACGAAAACTAACAGATCGTGTTTCCCCTGTTCTTTCGCTGGTGTTTTTAGACTTGCAAACGCAATCCACAAAGAGTGCCGCCAAGAAACTCCAGCAGCTGAATCAGCAGTCCTGGCTACGACAACGACTTTTTCGCACAAGCACACTGTTTTGAAGGGCTGTGGACCACCCGCTTTTTGGGGATATCAAGGTATCCACAAAAAGTGTTTGCCCACGCTTCCGACTCCCATTGAATCTAAACGGCCGTTCACAGAAATACTCTCCGCGCAAGACATGCGTATGAAGATGTATGAAGATGTATGAAGATGTATGAAGTCTTCAAACCAGAAAGAAGGCGGACTTAAAAAGGTTCACATGAGAAGTTGCAGCTGAGTTCTGTCACATAGAAATATGCTTATACAATATAATATCAAATAAGAAAATATAACACAACATAATATAATATAAGATAATATAATGTTTTGAGGATGGTTTTTTTCTGTATTGATGGCATACAAATTAACTTTTACCGGATCCATCAATCCGTGACCTCCTGTAATATCAGATAATATGATATAAAAGTAAGATAATATAATATAATATAATATAATATATAACATTGTGTGTATATATATATATAATATTATGTATAAGTAGTAAGTAATTATATTATAGGGAATTACATTATAACATAATATATGTGTATATCATGTATGTCTTAACATGTTATGTCATTTTTAACGTTTGAAACACCGGTGTCTCGCACCTCTGTCACCCTCGTAGCCTTGACTGCTTTGCTGACCTCAGGCTACGAAATTCACTCGGTTTGCTTCGGTTTGCTTCGCGGTTTGCTTCGCGGTTTGCCGCTAAACATATTCCAAGAGCATGCCAGGAGCTGAAAATGTCACGGGAGCAGATAATAGAATATGTATTCAGCTTTGAATCCATAGAATGTAATAGAATGAAATTATAGGAAATTGGCGTTTGATATGTTGTTTAGAACTGTTCTGGCCACAAAGTAAGACCACAGGTCCAGGAAAAATCTCACGATCCTGTCCTGCAGATGCCTTCCTATTGACTTAAAATGACTTAAGTAAGTCTTGCAAGGCAACGTCATGCCTGACTGGGCACAACTATTCAGTTTGAAAATCACTGAAGTCTAGTGCCGCTACGCCGGCGTCTCAAGAATACTTCCTGCTTCCATTTCCGTTTTGGGGTAGTTTGGCCAACGGTTCTGCTTGCAGTCTCTTTGTGAAGTCCTCAACTGTCTGTCACTTTTCCTCAAAGTCTAATTCGTCATTAATCGTTGAATATTTCTGTGACAATTCGTTGAGAGATTTCTTATGATTTCTTTGAGATTCCAATGATTCGAATGATTCGAAATTCGTTGGAGTTTCGAATTTCAAGCCGAAGATCCGGCGTCACATCCAAGCGCTTGTCGTCCAGCCAACTCTCGTAGCGCACGGCCAGCTGCAGCCGCTGCGGCCTAGCGGAGTTTAATCGGGAACAAAGGGAGCAACGAAAAGATCCATTGCACTGGGATACACTGGGGCACTGAACATCTTGATCATCTTGATCATCTTGGATCATCTTGGATCATCTTGGATCATCTTGACAAAAGTCAGTAAGTGTATCCAATCTGACAGAATCTCACAGAATGTGACGAAGAGGTACAGATTTTATCTGTAAATTTCTGCGTCAAATAATTCCTGCCTCGACTTCGGGCGAGACGGCTTTGAGACGTGGAAAACCCGTGGGCTCTGGAGCTCTCAGCTTCTTGGCAAACGAGTCCAAGGCCTGGAATTCCGAAGACTTTCGGAAGCAAATCAAATCCCATACCATAGGATCCATGGTGCTGCTATATATGGTGCTCCATGGATCCCATCAATATACCCCCTTTATGTTAGTATACCAGCACCATGGATCCTATGGGAATGGAGAATTTTTGATCAATTTCTCAAAGCTGAACTGGAAATTGATGGAAATTCTCTCGAATTGTCACTCGAATTGTCCTGTTTCATCGCACCATTCGGCCAGTGGGAACAAAATACTGAGATGCCGATATGTCACAGCTGGCACCTCAGCAGTTTCCTGCACCGATCGCAGGCGATTGTCACTTCACAATAAAAGTCGACTGGTTTCCGGACCAAAGTCGTCTGGTCAGCCGTCCAGCCGTCAATACTTTTGGGATTTATAAATTCGGGGCAAAGGATCCATTTCTGTCCCGTGGCGTCCAATTTTTTCTCCTTCGCCATCTGCGTGCTACGCTTCAAGGTCCACTCCACTGCCTCCTCAAAGAGGGGATATCTTGACGCTCCAGCGAGAAGTTTGCAGTTGAAAAGAGGACTCAACAACAAACAACTCTGTCAAAACTGTCAAAACTGTCAAACAACCAAAGCCAAAAAGTCAAACTCTGAAATTTTACCGCAAACGGAAAACCTAATTATGGGATTCATTCGGCAAAATGCTGCAGCAGGGCTTAAAACGGTTCGGAACTCCCCAGAATCCTTTTACAATCCATCCCAATCCATCTCAGCAATTTATCTCAAGATCAGCGTGAAGACAGCCTCCGCAGAGGAGAATTGTGCAGCCGCCTCTTCAGCAATGTCCTCCATAGAGCGTGTTTTGAAACGAGAAACCGGAGAGATTTGGAGAAACGTGAGAAACCTGATTTGAGACAGAAATGGATGGAAATATGAAATTTTGTTGGAAATGGATGAAACTGGTGTCAAGCACTGACTACATTCGTTGTGCCCGAACCATCGCAGAATTCAATAGCTGCTGCGACACTTTTCTTGCGGCAAAGACTGTCAAGCATACCTGGCTGAAGCCCATCGCCACCAGTTGCGAGGCAACGTCCTCAGGGAAAACAAAGACACATGGCACCAAAGATCTCCAAAGTTGTTTAGAGCGTTTTAGTATGTTTTACCCTCTGGGAATTTAACATAGCCATTGTAAATGGCCATTTATAGTGGATTTACCCATTAAACATGGTGATTTTCCATAGTTATGTTAGTTTACCAGAGGGAAGTTTTGCCAGAGGTCACTCTGAGCACCTGACGCTGTCTGGAAACCTGGGCCCTGCACTGCCCGCTGCCTGTGCCTGCGCTGACTTTGCATGACTTTGCTTTGACTCACCTCTCGCATCCTCCATGGTTTTTGGCTCACGTTCACGGAAAACGGAAAGCTGTTCATCATTTTTAATCCCATAAAGACATGGCCTTCTTAGCTGGCGAACGGGTAGGTGGCGGTGACAGGGGCTCCTGGGCAATGCCAAAGTCAAGCAGCTCTTCATTCTCAGTGTGAGCAATGTGTCTTTTCGCGATATGGGAAACAGGTGAAAACAGGCCATAGAAGAGTCAAGTGTCGAACCAAAAACATGAAGTGAATAAAAAGTATTGGACAATTATCAGACAGTTCGGTCAGGGACAGGAGAGAAGAATCTCCATTCTCCAAGTTGTTCTGTGCTTCCGCCGGCTTTTCCGCATTGGCTGACGGGTGGAGGATGGTAATCGATCCCCCATCTGAGACTATGGGCTATGTACATGCGCTCAGTGTCACAAAGGACATGGCATCACTCACGTTTTGCCTTCCAAGTTTGGCGAAATGGCTCAAATCTCAAAAGTCTCAAAGTCAATTCAATTCAACCGTTCAATGCAAATGCGATGCATCAAGCAAGGCATCCAACACCCGCCTGGCTTTCAGACTCCTCGACAAACATGCAGAGTTGCAACATGGCAAATTGCTGACATCCGTCACACTTTGCACAATGACCAAACCGACATGTGCCCAACATACCTGGCTTTTCTGGGTCTTCGTTCTTGTGGCCCGTGAGACATTTGCCCCGCCTGCGCTTTCTGCTTCATGCGCTCAATATCAAATATCACGCCACGGAACATGCGTTCCTGCAAAGACAAGTGGATGATGTCCGTGTTTTCTTGCAAAATGCAAACGCAGTAACAAATCTGACAGATTCCTCCCAAAAGTATGGCTCTGGTTTGTAGAGACACATGACATCACATGACTTCATGGCACCTTGTCTATACTTCTGCTCATGACGGCATAACTCGCTGTTCCAATTGTAGCCAGAACAGCAAAACCAAAAATCACCGCCGGTATATTGGTCTTCTTTGGCGGGCGAATCATGGCCAGCGCACTAAGCGCACCGCGAAGCCGCGCCCGCAGAATTTGACTTGAGCCAAATGTATTGAGGTCGCCGTCGCGATGTTCTTGGCGAATGTCTAAAAAAGTCACGGCGTCAAAGCAGTCCCTGGACAGCGGAACGGAATACGAATTACGGAGATTCGTTCCATTTCGGCACAAAACTTGTCTCCTCTTGGTTTTTTGGCAGAGGTGGTGTACACAACCTCAGCCGGGACAGCGAGCACAGCTGGAGTCAAATCGGATTGGGCTCCAGCAACCAGTAACCGCTCTTGGGCTCCAAGCGAGTCCTTCAAGCGCAAGGCCAAGAAATCTGCACCTTCCTACAGATCGAAAGGCACAACTTTGGTTCACAAATTCTCCCACCAAAGATGATGAAAAATGATGAAAGATGATGAAAGATGATGAAAGGCTCAAAGGATCTCAAAGGCTCAAAGCTCAAAGTTGGTCTACGACTCTACCATGCCTCCAGGAACCACTTTGGACCTTGGTATTGACATCCACATCATCAAGGACCATCATCCACTCAAGACCGCTTCACTGCATTTCACTGCAAGTTTTGCTGAGGCGAGGGGCGCACTCCATTGTGGCCGCCGTCGAAAGTGACTAACTTCCTCCAGGAAGAATACATTGATTCTCCATCAGGATGTACATAAAAAAAAAACGAACAACAATGCCGCGCCAATGGAGTGTTGCAAAAGGTCAAAGGAACATACTGAACTTGTTGAATTCGGAAGGCTTCTGCTACCAAGTTCTAGCGAATGACGTCCGGTCTTGGCCAATCATGCTCATGTCAAGTCGAGAAGCATCATGAGCCCACCTGACTTCAGACCCCCAAGCACGGTGGATGTCATAAGTGTGATGTGGAAGTATGAACTCCTGGCGAAGGCAGGGAAACATCCAAAACCTCTTCAAGCTTGGGCCACACAGACTTGCCACTGTCAAGGATTGCGCAATCTGACATTGCAAAATAAGGATCGGATTACTCAGAGTAAGTGCAGAAAATCAAAACACTGTGCTCACGGACTGTCACGGACTATCAAGCTTCAGAAGGGAAATGCAGCACTGACAGCTCTACAACAGCTCTACGAACACTGAAATCAGAGATCCTTTTACATGATTTTACATTGTATTAACCAGGTGCGACGTCATCTTCTGCTGTAAGATTGCAGGTGCGACGTCATCTTCTGCTGTAGCAAAGAGGGCAGGGGACCTGGACTGCAAAGTCGTCATCCAACTGTGACATCGACATCGACTGCGGCGGAATCTGAGAGATCCACCTTGCCAGTGGGGCACTGCGTATCGGCTGCAGGTCCTGCTGAACCAGCAATGCCAGATTTGGATAACCAAAATGCCCTGGAAAATGATCTAAATATTTGGATATTAATGGTTATTCATGATTATTAATGGATATTATAATGGATAGTATAATGGATAATCTAAATCCTTGTGTGATTCCGATTTCGATTTGCACGTGGGGATTTTTGCATCCATGTGTCAGGCCAGATGCATTGACGCTATGTACTGAACCGCTTTTCAGGTGGGTTTTGGCGGCACCAGTTTACGCCGTGAGAACATAGCTCCCACTCTTAGACCATAAAAAACACTTCTTTCTGCAAGAATCCAATGTGGCCAGGGTTTTGCTCCGTCAAGCAGCGATGCGCCGAATCCAATGTTTTTCCAATATGTTTGCACTCCGTTCTGTGGTCTCCCTTGCCCTCTCTCTCTCACCTTCCTTGTCACTTGAGAAACACATAGAAACACCACATCCTGAGATGTCAAGTGTCTCACATCCTTTTTGCCCGAACCATTTTCTTTCCAAGTGTCCTCAATGTCAAAGTTTGCACGTTCCAAGATTTCCCTGCGGACGCGGCTGAGGGCCATATTCCTCGGACGAGGACCGTAAAAACCGTGGGATCTGCATGGGACTTGGGACGCTCCAAAGGCTGGGAGCTCAGCATCATGAACTCGGGAACAGGTATCTGGCCTGGCATTCGTTGTCGGAAACGTCACGGAAAATATCTCATTTTTGGCATTTCACAAATTTTCACAACTCAAAAATACTCTAAACACATCTAAACACAAAAAAAAATGAAATGTATTGAATTTTATGTCATTTTTGTCATTTCTCAATCAGCTGGAGCTTCTGTTGACCAGTTCTTGTGCCACCAAAGGGAGACTGCCTTCGCCACGGGTCAAAATTCAGGGGATCACTGTTCTCATTTTATGACCGAACTATTCCATTTTGGGACCCCTGTGCGTGGCCCATGAATGATAAAATGAGAAGATTACAGTCAAATGATTGAAGATCAAATACCTGTCCGACTAGCGATTGTCAAATGATGAAAAAATGATGAAAATGTGTGTCCTTTCAACAAAACAATGCCCTTTTTTACTCAGTCAAGGACTGAAGGGAGAGTCCAAAACAATGGCACTGATGCTCCAATCCTGCGAAATCAACGGGACTCGCAACATCTTCCAATCGCTCTGGGGTATATCAAAGACTTCTTCTTTTGCTGCAATAGTCCATGTCTTCCAAAGCTTGTCATTTTGCCATTGGTTTTTATTATAAGTTCTACAAGTGTTCAACATAACAGTAGATATGGATTTTGATTTCTATTTGCCATTGGTCTTTTCTTATACCCTCTGGTTATTTGTCACACAGCCATGGAAAATGGCCCATAGAAATAGATGGTTTACCTATTAATAGCATGATGATTTTCCATGGCAAACTGTTAGTCATAACCAGATGGTATATAATAGTGATGATTAGTGATGATTAGTGATGTGTGTATCTTCATCCTGACAATATTTGACACAATTTCCATTGGTCTTTTCTTATAAATCCTCCAAGATTTACCCTCTGGTAAACTAACATAACTATGGAAATCACCATGTTTTATGGGTATATCAACTATAAATGGCCATGTTCAATAGCTATGTTAGTTTACCAGAGGGTACAGTTTTTCACCACCAGATACCAGTCAGACTTCTCCTCCGCGGCTCGAAGAATGGAAGTTGCGGCTCCCATCGACCTCCGACATCGATCCCCAAACGTGCAGAAAAAAGGCGTTTGAGTGGAGCAGAAGGTTCCAATGAAACCTTGTCTATATCTATATACAAATTATCACATTATCACATGATCATATCATCATACTATCATATGTTGTCTATGGAGCTGTATGTTTGAATTCTGTATCTATGTCGGCACGTATGTATGCATGCTGCATCGTTTGTATCTGTGCCTATCTTCGTATGTACGTGCGTATTTACGTGTGTCCTGCCTGCCTACCTGCCTGCCCTGCCTGCCTGTCTGTGTGTCTGTTTGTCGGTACGCATCGATGGCTGGCCGGATGGATGGATGGGTGAATGTCTGTTTGTATGCGCGCTTCAATTTGAAATATGTTTGCATGTGTGTATTTTCTGTACGTATGTGTGTACCGATGTATCAAGTATCAAATATGGGCATTTTACAATGAGGTCAAGTCCTCTTTTTTGCAGTGTCGTATCAACCAACAGCCTCTCTTCTTTATTTATGGTTGACTCCTACAATATCTCACACTGGGTATCCTACGAACACATCAAAGTCTTGAGTAGCTCAACGATACTCTCTAATACTAGATACAATGTAGATATGTACACATGATTCTACATTGTTTACATTCATAAGCATATCCAAATATACATACACATACATATTTATACATATACATATATATATATGTATGTGAATTCTTGCCAGTGCCGATTTCCCTTGGATTGTCCCAGGGCTTCTCGATGTCGCACTTCATCCGACATCCGACGTTGCCGTGGCTCAAGTCAGGCAGTCAAGGTGAACATCCAGCTCTAGCCTACTGGCTGGTCTCTTCAGCTCCATATATACAAAATATACTATTTACACTATATATGTATATTTATTTATATATATATATTGATTTCATATATAATGTATATATTATGTATGTTTATTTCTGTATCTATGATATACTATTATACAGTATAGACCGTATATACATCTATAAATCATATATAAATCCAATCACAAATATCTATATGCAGCAGTTTATGACATTGACAGCGCTTCAGGCCTGCCCCAAAGTCCAAGGTGTGTGACTCCCAAGGATCTCAAATGTTGAATCAGAACCTGAGAAGCCCCGTAGAATCCCGTGGGATCCCATGGGCAGCTTGGCCTAAAACCCAAATCTTCGGGTCCGGTGCCTTCGATACATTACCCTTTCCCTTGCGGAACTCAATGTGAATGATGAAAAATATGGTAAATTGTAAAGGTTAGTGAAAGTCACAACAGCAAAAATGTGAGAAAATCTGACTTTGTCAGCTCTTCAATTTTTCAGTGTATCTGATGTGCAACTTCCATCAACATCAACTTCCCTCAGTTTTGACCTAGCGCTGTCTCGGTCCGTGGCTTTCAGATCTTGTTGTTCAAAATGGCCCAGAGAGATGAACTCGCCTTCACTGTGACCTGACCTACGGGTGTACCAAGGGGATGCTCGTTGAAGAAACTCGTTGAAGAAACTCGTTGAAGAAACTCGTTGAAGAAACATGTTGCAAAAGTTTGAAGAAACTCTTTCGAAGTCTTTCGAACTTCCATTTCTGTTCATCCGTTCTTTCCGTTTGTGTCTTCAGTGTACGCCAATAAAACATGAAACAGGTGTTCCACGCATCTTGCATGTGAGCGTGCAAGCTCTGCTCGTGAAAAGTAGTACTGGACAGCACAGACAGCACATCATTGCACCAGTTCTAGGCTACTGGCCCAGAAAGATCTATGGAGCAAAGCATCATGTTCCGGGGCAGGATCACCTTCGTGAAACAAATCAAATCACTACAAATCCCTATAAATCGCTACAAATCCCTACGAATCAAACATGACTTGAGGCCAGAAGGATGCAGCTTTCAGACCTGGAGGACGTCCATGGCTTCCACTCTCGACGAGCAGTTGCCGTGCAAATAGATGACACACCTCGACGAGCAGGCGTGCTACGGTTGGCACATGGTTGGCACATGGTTGGCACATGGTTAGCATGGTTGACACGATGAAGCTCAGTCCATCTTGGGTCTCAGCGATGTTTGCAGCCTTTTGGGAAATACGCCTGAGAACCCAACTCACATGGAATTCTCATGAATTGTCAATTGCTGCAAACATGTAGAACAAAAAAAACAAAACCAAACAGAATAACATGTTGATCATGTTGCATTTTATTGTATATTAATTATATTATTCATAAAGGACTTTGGATCCGACATGATATTATATGTATATATATATATATATTCAAGTGCGTCCTACATCAGTTGAGGGGCAAACGAAAGAGGCTACAGGACAATCGCATGTCCCGGTGATTCTTGAGCTGAAAGTCCTGAAGTTTTCGGTTGAAATGCCGCGTTTGTCAACGCGTTTATTGGACACACTGTTTCAATTATATGCTTTGAATATGTACAGTCGATCTATATCGTTTGATCATAGAATCATATAGAATCAAGAAATGAAAATAACATTAAAATGACATTAAAATGACATAAAATAACATAAAATCATATAACATTAAAATGATATTAAAATGACATGAAAATAACTATCGATTTCATTGACGAATCGTCCTCTCGGCTGTACACATGCGATGCCATTCGGAACTTTGTCGGCCCAAGGTCTGACAGTTGGTACTGCGACCTGGGAGGAAGTTGCTCTGGACATTTGAGACGTGTGGGATTGTTTTTGATTGTTTATGGCTGTTTATGATTGTTTATCATTTACATTTTGGAGTCATTGCAAAAGAACGTCAAACAGTGTTCAAAACATCTCTCAGCTCTCAGCCTCGGTGGTCGTATGATGCTTTTCCAAAGAATGTCATACGATTCGGACAGCAAAGAACCCCAAGAGATTTTCTCCATACCTGAAACTGGAACTGCAACACCCAAAACATGAAGTGGTGCAGTGGCATGCAGTGACAGTAATCATGTTTCATTCTCTACATGGTTATTCGAAGGGCCTCTTGGTGCCTTGCCGCAGCCATCTGTTGAGTTTTAAAACTAACAACAGGTGCTCATTGGCACCGCATGGTACCGCATGTGTGCAGATTCCATGAAATTGCACAACTGACGACAGCTCAATGGTGGTTTTGTGAGGATGTTTTGCGAGGGGTAAACTGTTGAGAGTCTGAAGTGATTGAAACCCATGGGCTGGGACTCACCACATCTCAGCATTGTTTTTTTCGACCAAATTCATGCGGTTCGCAAACATGTGATGCACTGAGCCTAAATCCAAAATTGGTCATACATATCCATGCATATCTGTATGATTTTAAAATCAACATGAACTGGGGTTGCCAAATTACTATGATATAATTTGTTTACCTCAAAACAATTCCTCTGCCCTGCGCAATAGACAACAAAAACGTTGAAAACACAGGAGCACAGTTCAATCGTGTTCAAAAACAATACACATAAGTTTCGAACTGCAACCTGATGTCACAAAGCAAGACCAAAACGCAAGTTAGTACGAACAAGACAAATAAAGAACACAAGCAAGCAAAATGCAGGGTTCTGCACAGTTTGGAGAACATTAATTGTGGAGCAGTGTGGTGCGTGACTATGGAAAGGCCAAACGCTGAAAAAGTTTCTGGTTTCTTCCTCCGGTTTCACAACTATAACCCTTCCAGGTCGACACAACAGTTGCGATGTGTCCACATCACGGGTTCCACTTCCAGACAAACCAAAGGTTGTCTGAAATTTTCTGCTTTTCGAAAAATCCAAACGCGCAAAACTCATGTCGTGCCAAAAACTGTTGTTGGTTTCATGGAAAAAACTGTTGTTTGTTTCAAAAACGGTTTCATGGTCAAAAACACATGTTCCAAACGATTCACAAACGTCCATCTCACAGTCGCTGTCTCCCAAAAACA
>Ga0126342_10003340_pt1 | contig 26420 bp, 25 predicted proteins | sample Cyp1metagenome_FD_92528 | JGI IMG/M metagenome (GOLD analysis project Ga0126342, IMG submission 92528) | Coral microbial communities from Lord Howe Island, Old Settlement Bay, Australia - Cyphastrea 1 metagenome | ecosystem: Host-associated > Invertebrates > Cnidaria > Coral ...
AAATGATGAAAAACCAAAGAAAAAGTAATGGAAAACGAGGAAAAGTGAGGGGAGTGAAGGAAAACCAATGAACAACTAAGAAAAAATAATGGAAAACGAGGAAAAAGTGAGGAAAATGATGAACAACCAAGGAAAAGTAATGGAAAACGGTGAAAAAGTGAGGAAAATTATGAAAAACTAAACGAGGAAAACGTGAGAAAAAATGAAGGAACACCATTGAAAAACCAAGGAAAAGTCATGGAAAACAAGGAAAAAGTGAGGAAACCGTGCCCACGACCAAAAAAAAATAAAATTCCCAAAACAAGAAAAAAAAATCCCAAAAAAAATCCGCACCCTTACTTACATTACTTACATTACTTGCATTACTTACATTACTTACATTACTTACATTACTTACATTACTTACATTACTTACATTACTTACATTACTTACTTACTTACCTACCTACTTACTTGCTTGCTTGCTTGCTTGCTTACATACCTACCTACCTACCTACCTACATACAAACATACAAACATACAAACATACAAACATACATACATACATACATACATACATACGTATATTATTTTGGGGTAGCCGGGAAGGATAGGCTCTGCAAATTTGAACCAGCTTAGTGATCATCGACAGGATCCAAGTGCATCAAAAAGATACATTTGTGGCATCTGTCAACTTTTGTGATTTATGAAGAGTGTGGCGTGTGGTGCCATTTTCAGTGACCCAATATATATATCATATATATATATATAGCCCATACTAGTTTGAAAAATCAAGTCAATTCCAATGCCCGACATATGCTGCCCACCTTTGAGCTGATTCCAAGTTCACAGGCCGATTGGGAGAACATCGAGGACTTGAAGCAGCCATGATCGTGGTGTCAACCGGGATGATCCTGCAGGTTGGAAAATGCCATAGGAAAATGCCATAGGAAAATGGAGGTTGGAGGTCCGATTCCCACTACAGAAAACTCACTTAGTAAAAACATTACCAAACAGGATTACTTAGCTGGGTTCATCCCAGCTCCACGGAGCTTTGGGGCCGACGGAATCTTCACGTTTGAAGTGTGATATGGTTCAGGAATGTTCAAGATATGGGTTGTCTGAAAGATCTGAAAGGGTATCCCCAAGTCCCATGTAGATGTTCTTCTCTCGGCAAGTTTACACTGCAGGATGAGCCCATATTTTTTGAACCACACATCGGGAGCGAGGCGCGCTTTCTGGGGTACCACGTCAGGAATGCACCAGAAACAGATTGGAGTCATTTTTTGTTTTTTTTTTGGGACCGCATGGACTTTTGCCCCTTTACAAGCAAAAAGCACAGTTCGAACATCCGACAGCTATGCGGACATACCCAATTCGTTCACTGCTCTGCTATTGCTAAGCCAGGACTTGTCCGAAGACCGGACGGGACGTCGCCCAATTGTGTCTGCAGGCTGCTGTTGGGTCCATATTGTCGTTCATTATCTTTCCTAGCTGCCTCCAGTTCGATAATTCTGTCCAAGCAAAGACATCATCTTGGACCTTGGATGCTTCAATCTCTGTTTTGCTGTCAGTCTGAATCTGTCTGAACATAGCTTCTCTAGGCGAGGATGGAGCCACACCAGCTTCCGAGGCCACGAGTCGTCATGGCAGGAGTCGTAGGTTAGTTCACTGGCAGTTTGCTAGTTGGCCTCATGATACAGGAAGTATATGGAAGTATCATGCTTGTACACCGAGCTGAGTATTTCCGTAAGATCAAGGTGATTTATTCTCAGACTGTTTGAGGCCATCCACGATAGTCAGCCGTGGAAACGGGAGAGACGAGATGCTGAGGTGCAAGCTGAAAGGACCTCCGATGTCCTTTGACTTTGTGCAGTTTAAACATGTCCTTTGTAAACCCCCACCAGGCGTTGAGTAGAAATGGATATTTGACCTCGAAGCGTCGAAGACAATGTTTGGTGGAGGTTCGATCTGGTAACATTCTTGCCTTTGTGGCATGAATGTCAAAAATAATGAGATCCTGGGCAACATGTCTTCGCCGCAGTGTCTTTGCTCAATGCCGGAGCGCCCGTTGCTTGTTAGATCAGTTTGTCATTTTCGCGGCACCTCATGCGTTTGTGCCTTTGCTAAATTTGCTTGGCTGTTTCTGAAGCTGGAGGTTTTTCTTGATATTAAAAATAAGACTCAGAGACGTGCTAGCACCTTTGCTTGACAACCATGTTTTGACTCTATCCGAGAACTGATTCCGAGAGCGACGATGGAATTGTTGGTTCGAATGTTCGTCATGACAACCTACACAGTTCAGCTTGCTCGTACTCGTTTCATCTCGTTTCTTTTTTTGGTGAGGAGACAACTTCTATCTGTCATATGCCTTCTGGACGTTGGATCCGCCACCCGTCACACCGCATTTTTGGAGCAGAAGGCCAAGGTACGAAGCACCCGTTTGAAGGTTTTTCATCGTTTTTCCAGGTCATCTGTCATTCCGAGTCATTCTGGTCATTCTGGTCATTCTGGAGCTCAACAGTGTCGATTGAACTGAAAAGGAGCTAAGTCGACCTAAGATGGGATGCTAAGTTGAAAGATGTTGGCGGACGGTGATTCCTTTTTGGTTCCTTTTAATTGGACTACAGTAGACTGACTGGACACTGCTGGACGTAACTGGAAATTCGGGCAGGTGGAGTTGGTACCTGCATTGCTCAGTCGAGCTGTGCGTGTGGCCATGAAAGAATCAAGGACCGCGGTGGCCAGAGCTGAAAGTTTGGAAGCTGCTGCGCCCGGATGCCTGGTTGCTTTACGGAGCTTTCCATGGCATGATATACCAAGGTAGAGCATTGTACAAAATATGTACAGGAATTCTCTAGATTTTGGAGTTTGTAGGCTGGAATGATGTAGGTTCTGTTTTTCGATTATATTGTGCCCAACTTCAAGACAAAACTCAGAAATCTGAAGAAAGAAGACTATGATTGGTTTCTTGCTTTGAATACACAAAGGAGGACTATTGCCACTACAGCGATACAGCTCTTCTGAAGGAAAACATTTCGGTAAATGCTTGTCACTGTCACAAATCATCAATTGCATCAAGAAGAAACACATTGTTGTTGATAAATTTGATCCTCACCTTTTCTCATATTTTTGCAGAGGCGGAGCAGTTGTACTTTTTGAGCCCTCAAGTTTCTCCCCAACAGTGTTCCTTCTCCCAAGCACTTTGTTGCTTGCGTTTGATAGGAAAAACATAAACTGACTTTGGAGTAGTGATGAGCTTATACTAAATTGCATTTGGAACTGCTATTGCATTGACGTTCTTGCCAAGGTCGGCCATGCGCAAGGAAGCAATGCTGAAGGAAGAAACAGCAAAGAAGAGAAGCCAAGAGATCGACGGCTTGTTGAACCAAGCGCAACAGAAGGAGCAGAGGCCTCCCAGCTGCAAATCATAGACTGTAGACTACTTGGGAACATTTGTTTTTGCTTCAAGTGTTCAAGGCTCTGATATCAAGGTGCCAGGATGGAATCGTTTGTCTTGACGGGGCTTTCTGGCAGCTTTTGACTTACACGCTTAACCGGCGCCATGTTCGTAGAACGCGCAAAACAGTTTGCAACATGCTCAAAGACATCGAAACAGTTTGTACAACTTATATATAGAGCTTTGTAAACTGATGTAAACTTGTTACTAGAAGATCCTTGAAAAGACAAAAGAGATGAACGGTCTGTCAAAGAAGATAGAATTTATGTGAAGCAGCGCGGATCAAACATCACAAAATCCAGGTGGTGAAGCAGGTGTCTTTTCCAATCGAGTCTAGTCTATTGCGCACATGTGCCTGTCATAAGAGGCTTCTGGCAAAGCAGAAAGAAGTCTCAACGCTCATGGCCAGCCACAATGAATCGCAGGAGCAGTGGAGGACGCTGGGTGATCCCATCAATGATTGAATTGGTATCCCTTTCGGAGGGGGAACCAACATCGCCTTTCATCAACGATCAACCAACGGTTAACCGTTAAACCAGAACATTTGAACATACACATGGGTATGGATCAATACCTATTAATACCATTTTTAGGGGGATGAACATCCATTTACCAGCTATTTTGATGTTCACCAGGGGTACAAGGTTTTGACCCATCCCCACATTGACATCCCCAATAAAATCCTCATCAACAACCAAGAACTTAGATTCAGATCTTCACCGCAACATCGACCACATCCCCATTCAACCAAGAAGCCATCATTTGGGTTGTGAATTCATTTGAAACCAGCCATCCAAATCGTCATCCACATTCATATCCCATTCATATCCCATTCATATCCGATGATTCACATCTACATTCTAGAACATCTACCATTCTTATCCACATTCACATTCTAATCATTTGCTGAGAAACCTGCTGGTTTCTGAGTTCTTCCATCCTTCAGAAGGACTCAGAATGAAGAGCTCGAGAAGATGCAACAGAATATCACAGAGGAAAACCGATGCTGTGGCGAGCAGCAACACCCTGTGGTTGACCCCTGCTGGTTGATGTTTCCAATAACAAGTTGCTAATACTTCATAGCTATGACCATGGGATTTACGATGCATGTTAGGGAGATTTTGCTAGCAACATCGGGGCTAAACTACAAAAACATCGCATATGATCCATTAATGTTGATTGTCAAGCCTGAGGTTGTACCAACCGTGCATGATGGGGAGTTTGGGTGCAGTAAGTCACGGGCAATTGTGCTGAGACAGTAGCCGATGCGCTGTCTAAGCGAATGACAGGGGAGTATTGAGGGATTACCCGGTGCTGAATATGTGACATTTGGGAAGGTCAAATCTTCGCTTCTTTCTTGGGCTCCGAAGATAGTGAAAGTATGTGAAAGCCAAGGACTGTACGAAGAATTGAAAAAAAGGGTGGAGCAAGAAATTGCCAACTTGACAGACAAGCACCTGGCAGCATTTGTGAAACTAAAGCCCACGCTTATGTTGCATATGTGCTGGCAATTGGAAGTATAAAAACAATGTTAATGGCAGTTAATGGTTCAATTTTGAAACTCAGACTTCTAGTTGATTGATTTGACAGCGCAGCTTGCTGCAGAAGTCTGCTATCTCACAGCTTAGTGCTGACATAGAGCCTACGTGTGCCGTAGTGCTGTTGCGCAACCCCTTGGCTTGTCGAAGGCAGCACCAAGCATACCAACGGCTTGGAGAGCTGCAAGATGCATTGAATGAGAAGCAGGTGCGCATCGCCGTCAGAGAATAGCCGGCAACAACGGACATGATTTCTGAACTCGGTAACTGGCTTGCAAATTCTAACGGCTACAAACCTGTTTCAAGACACTTTCAAGCTTCAATCCCAGTGCTGTTTTCAAGTTCCAGAGGTGCCTCCTTTTGGCTGGTGCATTGTGCATGTTGGCAGGAAGATGTCTTGAAGCTCAGAGAAGAGGCTGAACATCATGGCCACATCGCCAGGCAGAAGCGCGCTATGGTCCTAGGCCTAGGTTTAGGCTAAGTACCTAGACATCAGGAGTTGGTCGTACCATCAATATAGAGGTTTACAACCCCAATTTAGGGAAGCGCAGTATTTGTTGAATGACATGGAAGCTAATGTCATATCTTGGAATTGCATAGAAGACAGATCGCGGATGCTGAATCGGAGATAGGCTTTCCGATCGGTTTCGCCTTTTCTGCTCCGTATCGCATCGTTGCTTCATGGAGCTTGGGATGTGGGAGGGCCATGCAAAGCATATTGAACAACAAGAGAGACCCCTCTCCATCAACATGTCACCTTCGGCATTCTCAACCCCTTTCTTCTAGCAGCAACCAACAGAATAGTCTGGGACAAGAAATACAAATTATATCAAATTATTGCCATCGGCAGGAACGCCTCACGAGCTGCAGATGATGTTCAAGCCAATCTTGCCGAAGCGCAAGATCTTTGGAGCAAACAGAAAATCTCGGCCGAAGAAGCTGAGCAGGAGGGATATCGACTGAAATGGTGATAGGCGACAGCTTGGTGAAAGAATTGAGCCAATCTTGGTGTTTTATTATGATACTCCAAGAAGACTTTATCTTCGAAAGGTGCGACGCATGGTAGGCAGTCAAACTCAGACTCCATTGCCCATGAAAGAAAGAGGTGAAATACGTTGCTGTCACTTCCTGTTTGGTATAAACTTTGGCTTAAATCAAGTTTTGCAGAAGGGCTGCATTTTCCATCATCTGATCCTAATGCTGCACGGTGTTGGCATTTGCAGGACTTCCTACACGCAAAGATGCGTGCAGATGCGGCTGAAAGGACGCACATGGATTCCGCCCGGGAAGTGGCGAAGGCTTCGGCGGTGAAAGACCTGGTGCTGGCAGCTCGCAATGCTTTGCAGCGTGGCCCGGCAAATGAGGTGCATGCATTGCATGCCCTGAGCCTGGGAAGCGATGGGGAGGGGTAGTGGGGTAGTGGGGTAGTGGGTGGATCAAGGTTACTACGACCTCACCGACAACCTCACCAAATCCATGGAGGAGAGGCTTTCTGAGGCGGGGATTTGCAAATCAAGGGCCAAAAAATGAAGTTGCATGCTGCATCGCGCTGCATAGCAATGGATTATCTCATGGGCAATGATTGCAGCCAGGATACTGGAAAGGCGGCTTAGGAGGAGCTGCGAGAAGATCCCAATACGAAACTGGCTGCTTTGGGCTACAACGAGATGACAACAGCATTCAGGCACCGGATAGATCTGGATAACACGGTCAAAATCCTTGGCGTAATATTTAAGATTCACTGAATGACGCCACTTGATTTAGCTGCTCTCTGCGCGGACATGATTTGTTGGATTCAGCTCACACAACTTTAAAGAGTGAAGTAATTTCTCACTGATACGAGCAGCATTTGGACTTGCTTTGCAGGCGCTTGTACATGAAGTCCAAGGAGAAAGTCCAGCTTGCGGTTCATTGGATTTTGGGATCTTGTGAAAGCCAGTCAACGCCTACTTGTGGTGCTGTCCAATCGGTCTAACCTGGTTCACAGATGCAGTACATCGCCTTGTGCTTTGTGACCGTTGCAGGACATGTACATGTTCGTGGCAGGAAGCATTCCTGAAATCAGGGAAAATGCGGAAGCGGCCTTGATTTTACAGTGCGACCCTGATGGAATACTGGAAGAGGATGACGCCTCAGTGCTTCCAGATAAGAGTGACGGTTGCTGAGTGCTTGATTGTTTTTTTTTACGACAGCCATGCCCTTGAGCTTGCAGCATTGAATGCATAATAATATCGAGAAGATGTTGGCGTCTCTGGTGGCACTCTTTGTAGTCAAGATGACATGATTGCAATAGGCAGTTTCGGTATGCGAGTGCGTCCAATGAGGAAGCACGTCGTTCTGGAAACATTACGAGCTTAGCTGATAAGTGCGGCCCTGGTTTGTGGCGGGCTTTAGGGAACCTCAGTTTGCAAGTGGACATCTGGAAGGTGGTCTTGAAGGTTGAGACAGAAAGCCAATCCACGATTCTTTGTCATCCATAATTCCAAGTTTAAAGATATTTAAAGCATTGGCAACATTTTAACACTTCCTTGCGGAAGAATTCTCCTGTGAGGTCACCAGTGATCTCAATGATCTCCGTGGGTCCATATTGGTGTCCCAGGATTGAAAGGGAGAACTTTCCCAGCCATGATGGAACCGTGAGTGAAGACTTGGACCGAGAGCTCTTGCCTGGGAGCCAGGGGCCGGTTTCACCGGGGGTTGACCTTAAAAATGGTGGCTTGGCGGGTTCTACACTTTTGGGACGGTCATTCTTTGATGGAAATACGCAGACCATCTTTTAGGATCCATAGTTATGATATGTTATGATACAAAAACGCTGAGGGTCAATGCCTGGACCAAGTCCTGTAGATTTTTTGGGGTGCAAGTTGAGAGTCAAATACAGTGCCGACGAAATGAAGAAAATGAAGAAAGCCCGTTGAGCAAATGCCTAGCAAAGGCCTGATGAAAATGAAGGAGCTGAAGGAGCTGAAGGAGCTGACAAGGACTTCCGTTGGTGTCGTGCTGGTCTTCCAGGGTTCGTTTTTTTGTCGTGGCCCCATGTGGCCCCCTGCCTCCAGGTTACTTGTTACATCTTGTTACAATTTGCCAAAACCGATTCAAGAGCAGACCAAACCGGACCAAACCGTGATCTACTTGAATGGTACCTGGCAGTCTTCCTTTACCTTTGTGATGACCAAATGACCAAATGTAATGCGAATTGTTTCAACGCTTCTTGAGTGCCGCTTTCATTGCAACATTCCCATTCTATCCCTCCGCTCAGATCTTGCCCGGCATTCAAATGGCATCTGCAATCACACCGGTCAAAAGCATAGGAGCACTGAAAAGCTGTCACAAGAGCATTGGATGTGCGCTGACTGAGTTTCCATATCGAACTTTGGTGAAATCGCTGGAGTTGAGGAGACAGTGGAGACAGTGGAGCCAAGGGTCCAGCCACTCCCAAGAGCCTCCCAGAACTTGACGCGGATGCGGCTTAGAGACCGCCGAAGAGACAACATCAGCCGATGGCTTTGTCCAAAGATGCGGTACGTCCAATTTGCGGGGGATTCTCAATATATTTCAATTATTTTTTCAATCATTTTTCAATTATTACTACATCATAATTTCAAATGATTTCCCTATTTTGGACACACCCAGATCATGCAAAGATCGTGAGCTCAGCAGGATGCAAAAATCTTGCAGCCTCACGGCCGTGGGTGGAGAGCTGGGAGGGTCCTCTAAATTGTTTTGTTCCAGCTGGGATCAATCAAATCTCGAGAGCTACGTGCCTGATGAGCTGCTATGGGTGCATGGTTGAGGTTGCCAACCACTGTAAGAAATATTTGCAACGATGAAAGTCTGCCATTGTTGAAGTAAGTTGCCGCAGCAAGCTGTACAACCTGATTTCTGGCCTCATTGCTCGAATGTTCCATGTCAAAAAGCTTTGTGCTCATTCAGTTATCAATTTTGCGAACTCTTTGAGCCCGTGTTCCTGGAAAACATCTGACAGTTCCATTCTCATACCATTCCTGTTCCATTCCAATCCTGTTCCTGTCCGGTTCTAGTTCCCTTGCGCGCATGGTCCCATTTCGGGGATTTTAGATAGAGGTCATTCCAGCAAACAGCCGAGGGTTCAAGAATGTGCCATATACATCCATTGAGTTGTCCTGGGCATCGCAGGACTTCTGATCTTCTGGAAGACAAGGACTGTGTGTAATTAGTCCCCGATTGGGAGCTCTGAAACCCTGCTTTTGTCTCCTTGCAATGATTTTCAGAGGGACAAAATTGTGTACCAACGTTGGTACACACCGTTTTTTTGGGTGTCAACAAAAACAACAAGACTTCTAGGATATCCGGAAAATCATGAAGCAAGTTGAACGCAAGGTCGCGGGCTCAGTGACCCAAACATGGGACGCCAGGAGGCCACTAGATTCGACTGCAAATCTGAGGTCCTCCGACCAGCAGGGCTTAAGAGTGCGCCAGTCCTGTGTCATTCCAAGATATCGAAGGTTACAAGACAAGCACAGGGAATGCCATCGAACCAACGTGTGTTGTGAGAGTTGGCTGAGCTGTTCTCTTCTGACCTTGAGTTTGTGTCATTGTGTGCCAGGCCGATCGCTAGCAATGACTGGAAGGCGCAAATGAAGATCAGGCAGCTTGTGAAAAAAGTCAACGCAGAGATATGCAGAGTGGGGAGTGGATCATAAAATAAATTGAATGAGATTGATATGACTCGGTCTAGTGAGATTGGTGAGCATCTTTGTTAGTGCACTGTGGCGAATGACCTTGCGCTTCTGCATGCAGAACTTCGCCAGGCCCCAGAAGATACAGAATAAGTATGGTCTCTGGAAATCGAAGATCGAAAGTCTTGAGCCCCATTTACAATCCATTTAGAAACGCGCAGCAGTTCTAGCAGATGTAAACTTTGTCTTTTGGACACCTTCGCAGACATAACCAGATTGATTGGATTATATTAGATTGGGCTAATTAGAGATTTGCCATGAGACCAAAAAGTGACTCTTCTCAACGTTCTTTCGCCATGGATGAACTCTACAGCATTGGCCAGAAGGTTGCACAGGCCTGGTCTGAACTCATGACAACATGCCATTGCTGTCACTGCGAAGCTACTACCTTCAATCTCCGCAATCTTCGCAGTCTCCATTCCGAATCAACTAAATTCAAGATGTTTTTCCGATCTCGCGACTTGCAAAGTCAGCGAGACCTAGTCTCCATGTTGAAGTTACAGCTACTTATAGCTACTTCAATTTTCTAGGTAACAATAACTCTTTCAAACACATGGGCCACATGGGAAACTTGAAACCGCATCAGGGTGGTCAGCTCGATGGTGCGTTGGGGGATCCGGAGCAAATTGCCAAGCTCTTTCAAGGAGCAGACAATTCTGGACATGTGATGGGCATGTGGATTCTTTGGAAATACATACTCCAGCTAAGCTATTCTGCTGAACATGTGTAAGCCCTTCATTTCCTTCAGCAAGCAGCACTGTGTTTGCCTAAACATGCTAGGCCGTTTTTTGTGTTTGACAAGGTCTTGAATGCACAAATAAATGCAAGTAGCAGATACTAAATGCAGGAGCCAACATGGAGGAGTACTTGCAGAGCTACGAGAAGATGCTGCAAGAAGGTCTCGCGCACGTAGAATCATCCACAGACGTTTGATTTCACTTCCGCTCTGATGGACATGAAACTCTTTGGAGTTCTTGACTTTGTGTAAAGTGTCAGTTGTATCTACATCCCACATTCATCCCACCAGATTTTCTGCACCCAGGGATTGCCCCTGAAATGAGCGCTCCATTGGATGAGGCGGGGATGGAGGCCCGGGATGGCCCTTCCGGATGGGACAGCAGCCAGGTGGATCATGAAGGGGGTATCACCACCAGACCCGAGCCCGGATTTGCCGATGCCTCAGTCACTAGCTGCCACTAGGGCCCCCCAACCCCCCCAGCGACGTGTGAAATATCTCGTGCTGGGTACCGCCCCCACGGGAGAAATTAGCATGAGCTGCTCCAACAACATTTGCCGCCAAACTTGGTGAAGGCATCAACAGGACAGACAGAATTCAGTAAACATAGCAGCAACATAGCAGTCTAACACAAGCCCTCTATTCAGAACCACCAGAATCAAACGCACGCCATAAATGCAATTTCTATACGCAATACCTTTGCGCCACAAGACTTGGTGAAGGTATCGCACAAGTCAGAATTCAGTAAACACAGCAGCAATATAGCAGTCGCAACAGACACGCTTCCAGAAACAAATGAAGAGTACTAGATACATAAAAGTTTCTATGCGCGAGACCTTCACGCCGCAAGACTTGGTGAAGGTATCAACCGAGACACAACTCAGTAAACACAGCAGCAAGATGGCAGTCTAACACACGCTAAAGGAGCGCTACTTGATACATACCATCTAGCAAAGGTATATCTTAATAACAAGTCAAGGTGTATCCTGCGAAGATATGAGCACAAAAAGAAGAACGGATGTAGCATGGACTGCTCCAACAAATTTTCTGATTTGATCTCGATGTATTTATCTTTTCCGGGTGCCGTACCAGCATACAATCAGGCTACAAAACGTAATTAGGAAGAGCTCTCTAGCACGAATAGGAGAGGGCTGCTGATGATCTTTGCCAGAATTTGAAACCCACCCAGAACCGCCTTCAGAGCAGCTACTGGGTTTGTCCCCAAATATGTGAAACCCTTCAGTAGTCAAAAATGAAGCCGAGCTCAAGAGCACAACTATACAGGAAGCCTATACATGGAAGCTCGAATTGCGAGAGTCGTAGAAAGTTTTCATGACACACACACACATGAAACATAGTCGGAAATGTTGCTAAGGCATGCTAAGGCTCCAATTGCTATCCCCACCTTGCCGACTGTGCAACGGTCCTTTGCTTCCACCTTGCCAGACTAGCTTTCGCTCCCTTACCTTTGGTCTCAAGCGTTTTATTTGTTCTACATTGCTTGGAGTGCTCAGAGGAGCTGTCCGATGCGGTGGTGCAGAAGCGATGTGATTGTGTTGCACTTAGGTCGTGAAGACCAGAGACAATGCTTCAGGGGCAAAGGTCTTTATCAACATTGTGTCGAGCCCTCACATTGAGGCCGGCAGCCAGCACACTAGAAACTCTGGGAGTGACATCACACTGCGGCTCAACAAACTACTCTGCATGAAAACTACCTTACACCGCATCTGTAAAGGTTTGGAGCACTCAATCACGCAACTACGCGTGGAGGCACCGCACATGAAGAGCTACGTTGAGTTGGAAGGCGAACAAGGCTGTCGCGTGCCTTTGTCTATTGGCACTCCTGTTGAGGCAGGTCATTTCTTCCGAGTTGCTGCGCTGTGTGGTGCAAGGGCTGTGGGTTAAGAAGCTAAACTTTACTGGATTGTTCCAAGTGTTCCTTTAATTTCAGATTTAGATTCAGACCAATGAAGTGTTGCGCATGTGGCAGGAGGCAAACATTCAATAAGTCAATAATATTCAATTGCTGGGACGAAAGGACTTCGACAAGAAAGGCGAGCCTTGCGTCAGCTATGATGTGGTGGCCAATCCGGAGGCACACAATGAGGAAACAGATCTAATTTGGGATTTACCCAGTGCCATACTATCATTTGGGAATGGTACCACCTATGGCAAAATTGTGGTGATATTGGGGATGGTTGATGGCATTGGGCCTACCACAGTATACTGTATTCTGATTGCTGATCTTCTTGTTTCGTTTTCTTCCTGAAACTGCAACTTTCATGGCTCTAGCCGCTAGCCTATACAGTCTTGATTTGATTTGCAAGTTTTGCATTTTTTTGCGCCAGTTGGATTTGATTTCGATGATTTAGCTTGCTCAACTGGCTTCATATCCGATAGCTGCTTTTTCCATCACACTATTCCTTCACATCCCGGTGTTTTGATCTGTTTTGTCTTTTTTTGGATGTTAATTTGAGGCCTTTTGGATGCTTTTGGAAAAACGGCTCAGACGCGGTTGAGGTGGTTGAGCAATGCTCCACTGAACCAGCCTTCCGAGAGCAGGCAGTGGAGCAATGTGTCCTGAGAAAATAAGGTCCTTACAATAAGGGCGTGCCTGGGTGCGGATCAAAATTTCAGGTAAAGCTGAACTGCACATTTGGTCATATTCAGTGGGAAAGTTGGGAAAGTACTTGGATTCTCCAACATCCACAGGTGGTGCAGTTGTGCCTGGCAGCCGTGGCACAGAAGTACAAGATTGAGCGCCCTGGTGAAAGATTTGGATGGCGTGGATGCAGTAGGAAATTAACTTCCGACTGCTGATGCTGGGAGGTTAGATCCTCGTTTCAAGCTTCCGAAGATCAAGTACAAGGCAGGAGATTGACAGAAAGTAGGCTTTGGTGATTTGAGAGCAACAGAGAGATCTTCTGTTGTTGTAGAGATGGAACCAACCTACACTCCTACTTGATCTCGACAAATAGTATATATATATAGTATGTCTTAGTTGTCTTATTCTATGATTTCTCTCTAATCTAAAAACACATTCTTTCTAGTAAATATATGTTGCTTGTGCTCATACATATATGAACGTGTATGTACACACATGTAGAGATGCTGCCTTGCTTGCCTGCTTGCCTGCTTGCCTGCACTTGCAAACAACGCAATTGGCCACATCTTGAAAGAGTCGCCAAGGAGCCAAGGAGGGCAATGTTGTTCCGCTTTGATCCTTTCGTTTGGTAGGCAATTGGTGTGTGTGTGTTGATCATGGCAGTTGCAGGGCACTTCCGTTCAGCTGCAGCGTATTCGTGGCTTGCCTAACACATGACAATTGCTTTCCCTTCTGTGGTCATGACTGCTGACAAGATGATGCCTTAAGTAGCAAGCCCGTTGTCATTTGGCTTCTTGCAAGTGTTTGAGGAAACTGTAGATCGCCGAGGTAAAAAGAAGGAATCACAGATCCAGGAGAAGTCTTGTCTCAGTGCGTCTTCACCAGCATGCTTAAACAGATCACATCTTCATGTGGTGCAACAACTATCATTCTCAAAAACCCACCGACCTTTCAATGCTGGTTCAATGGAACCATACTTGCGGCTGTCATGCAGATTGGCGCAAGCACCAGGAGGTTGATGACTCCAAAGCTCCCCTACCTGGTACCAGTGCTAGCAGGTCCTCTGAAGTGATGGGCTGCGTGGTTTTACCATTGGAATGGATGGTTTTTGGGTACCACTTTTGGATAAATCCATTTGAAGTTTTGCAAGTCACAACATGTTTTTTGTTGATTTCCACCTTATTTCCCCAACAGCAAAACTTTGCTATGGGGTCTTTAGCCCAGATTAGCTCCAGTGCGATCCGGTGCAGCTTCAACACCAGGTTCCGGACAAGGTTCCGGAGGGTTGTGGAGATACCTGCTGAGGCCCCGGAGGGTTCTGTGCGGTTCCAGAGGGTTCCAGCGCAGATACCTTGTGAGGTTCCGGAGGGTTCCAGTGCAGATACCTTGTCAGGTTCCGGAGGGTTCCAGTGCAGATACCTTGTGAGGTTCTGGAAGTTTCCGGTGCAGATACTTGGTTAGGTTCTAGAGGTTTTTGGTGCAGGTACCTGGTGAGGTTCCGGAAGTTTCCGGTGCAGCTACCTGATGAGGTTCCGGAGGGTCTAGGTCAAGATGCGTGGTGAGGTTCCGGAGGGTTCCAGGGCAGATACCTTGTGAGGTTCCGGAGGGTTTTGGCGGAGAAGATGGTTGTTGAGGTTCCAAAGGGTTCCGATGTTTTTTTTTTTAAATGGCATAAGCACTTTTAATGGCAAAACCGCAGAAGAATTCAAGGTGTTGGTGATGAGGGTTTTACTGAGGCGGGCCGCTGGAGAATCTGCCTTCCATGGGAAGCCGGCAGGTCCTCCCGAAACACGTTTTGTTGCCAAAAAATGAGAAATCAATTGATTGTTTTTGATCCATCTTGATCAATCGTGTAGGTTTTTACATGATTTTACATGAGGACTCGGATTCTTGGTGATTCCCCGACAGATGGTCCAGTACCTCCTGACTTTACCGTCTTCTACTCCTTGCCTGATGCTCCGCGGCTAGAGGCCAGGACAGATGTTGGTAATGACCAGGTGGCTAATTCACGCAGCCCAAATTTGCAAACTGTTGTCTTCAATGGCCTTATCGTTGCTGGGTAGTGCTTGTAATTTATGTCTTATCCTACTAGCCGCCTAGCCTAATTATATATGGTTGACCCAAAGGTGTGCAAGAAGTATAGATACAGATATGATAGTGATATAGGTATACAATGGTATACATAGATATAGCCATAGCATGCCATAGCTTTGGTCCTCCTTTGGATGGACGTCCAGGGGAAACGTCACGCGCCGATGCTGCCAGGATCCCTTTCAACGTGACTGGGGTTCGCCGCCGGAGGATGTTGAGGAGGCCATGAAGGCGCCATGGCCGCCACCAGATTTGTCGGTCCAGTGGTACCCCAAGGTTGAAAAGACGAGGGAGGGGAAAACCGTGGGTTTTTTGTTGTTCTTCCGATTTTTGTATAGGTAAATGATCTTTCAAGTATTTCCAGGGTGTCATGTTTTACCTTTTGGATGGTTTCAGGAAGGCAGTTGAGGTCATCCACTTTTGGCATCGGCTCCGTGACCACAGGAAGCTTACTTATTTGGCTTCGATTTGCCATGCTATCGTGTCAACACCTTCCAGGACGGGAGATTGAAGCAGCACCTCCATTTCTGTGTTTTTTTTTGAGCGAAGAACAGGAGAAGATCCGAGGAACAATGAAAAACAAGGCGGACTGGTGACAATGGACTTGAAATGACTTGAACAAGGATTGTGACTCAAAGCTAACTAATCTTCGCCTGGCTGATTACAGAATGTATTCGACACCGGAGGCTGACCGGGAAGAGGAAGAGGAAGATGCCGAGGCCAGAGCAAAGCAGGCGCGATGCCGCACTGGGAACATCCACAGCAGGGCGATCCAAGCTGTGTGGATGTCGCTGGGTTCAGCCTGAGGCCACGCGTGAGATGATTGCCACCAGGAGCTCTGTCGATGTCAGTGATGTCTATATATGTCTATCGAATTGTCTGCAATTGTCCATCCAGTTCCAGTTCCAAACAGAACTTGGCCGAGGAATTGCTGTGTGCAAGTGCGGTTGCCAGACTTAGATCCTCACCTGGCGTCGTTGAAGCAGTTTGCCTTGGAGGTTAGGGCAATGCAAGTGGCAGTTGATCGTCCAGCAAAAAGTATGTATCTTTTCATTTATTTCATTTCAATGGCTATTGTACTGGGGACAATTGGATTATAATCCAGTGGATTTGGGGGTACACTATTTTCAGCCAAATCTTAAATATTTTTCTGCCTTGAGTATCAGGCAGCTGTCCCAGTGTCTCCCGCAACTTCAATAGCAAACGTTTCATGGCAGGTGAGCGATGAATGCTTGAGGCAACCTGCCTCAGTCCGGCATTCAACAGTATCCTTCAAACCGGTCTCAGTTGCACCTATGAACGTTGGATTTGACCTGATATACCAAAGACCAGACCACCCGTGCATGCGCACAGTTTCCGACTTTCAATGTAGCAGGAATAGATTTCAGGGTTGCTTTTTCAGCTGAAATCTTGCTTGAATTTCCACTTCAGTGAGAGAAGCAATGCAAACCGTTTCCTGCAGGCTGAATTTCCCGATGCTTCCGCGTTCCCAAAAGTCTGCCTATGGGAATCTTTCGATTTGGTGGCTTCTGCCTCTGCACTGTGGGCATTGCTGATCTGTAGACATATGACACCCTTTTTCTTCTCAAATCTGGAATCATCGCCACCATTTTTTTTTGCTGATTGAAGGGCGATTCAAATCAAGTCACAGGGTTTGAATGATTGCTGTTTCGGTGCCGCAAAGGCATTACTAGCGTCGCTTAGAATGACAATGAAGAAGCAGACTGTTTTCACATTCTATGATCCGTAGCAAACACATTTCTGGAGTAGATGAAAGCAGTAAGCCTCGCATCTCAAAGATCGAGTGAGGCCATTACCTTTCAATGCTGCAGATGCAAGAGCAGACTGGGATCCCAAGGTGGGGCAGACATGGACAACTTTGATCGCTGAAGTCGTTGATAACAGTAACGCTGATACACTGAGTCAAAGGAAAACTAATCCGATGAGAGCAGTGCTAGAAGGGGATGTGGGTTGATGTGGGTAAAGTGTTTTTGCATGACATTGACAATACAGCGTTAGGAGTGATGACCTGTTTGTATCCCGTTTGTCACGTTGTGGATCTCTTCTGACCAAGCCAGGAATCTTGTAACACCTTGCTTTCCCATGCCGCTTGAAGCCATGCCACGTGCATCCAACCGCCTCTTGGTGTCGGCCCTACTTTGCGCGGGGGCCTTCACCGTGACGCGCTTGGCTTTTGTGTCAGCTCCAGCCAGTAGCTCAAGGCAGCACAGCCCCGTGGTGTTGTCAGCTCGTGGAGGTGGTGAGTATGACATCAGCGACGCAGACATCCAGAACTTCTACAACTCCTTGTTGACTGGACAAGGTGGTGATCCACCCAAGGGCACGGTCTTGTCCGAACTGGTGGTGAAATTCTTCCACGGTGATTTCACTCCACAGGGCTTCAAGCGCTACAGCGGACTTTGGAAGGGACCACCTCCAGGAAACATCGGCAAGAAGGACATCGCCGTGGGTGTGGCCAAGTTGAAGGAGCAGATGGCCAATCCCATGTTCGTCACCAAGGGTGGTGTTGGCTATGGTGTGGATGAGACACAAAAGGTGAGCCGCGGCTTCCAAGATGCTGGTTTCAACTTGAAACCAGTGCCAAATCTGTGGTCATCATGCTCCAGTGAACCACCATAAAATGATAATTGAATATAAAAACACAATATCATATTGATATAAAATAGCTATTTGCTTAGAGAACCCCTTTTTAATCATATCATGAAACACATTATCATGACCCTTCAGGTGGAAGATGATGGCAAGGGCTGGGTGTGGCTGGCTGCTGAGATGAGCCCCGGAGGTTTGGCTGTGGAGCTCTTCAAGTCGGTTCCCTTTGGCAAACGTGCCATTTTGGTGGCCAAACAGAGCAACGTGGATGAACTGTTCCAGAAGGTGAACTGGGACACGGCCTTGGGTAACTTGACGAATTAGGTTCTTTTTTTTTGAACCCTTTAAGTGAAGATTGGAACATGTCTTCCTACTGGCTGCTTGATATTGAGGTGTAAGGTCAACAGTTACGATCACTCTTCGAAATCAGTGCCCTTACCGTTTGAACATAAATTGACATTATTTGACATTACTTGATTGACATTATTTGACCTTATTTGCCCGGAAAGATACATTGCTTGAATTTATTTGAAATTAATACTCTACATTCGGTGTTCAACCCTATTATATACTATTGCTTTAGCCTTCCCTTATCATTATAAAACGTAATAATAATGATAATAATAATAATAGTCATCATCACGATCATTTTATTACAATCAGATCATCATCATCTGATCCAGTTCAATCAGATCATCATCATCATCATCATCATCATCATCATCATGATGATGATCATGTAAGGCAACATCGAGAAGACCTTCGGAGGACCACAGGTGAAGCAGCGATAAGCTGGGATGAGATGAGTCATGAAAGTGGTTTGAATTGTGAAATTCTGCAAATTTGGGTAATGTACAGCGCAACTTCTGCGATATTTTTTCTCTATTAGACAACCTGTTTTTGGGCGGAGGCCATTTCCTCCAAAGTCGGAAGCAAGACCTTGTCGAGCAAAAAAGAGGGCCATCCATGTGCAACTTGAAGTTGACAGATCAAGAAGTGATTTAGATTTGCGGTTCATCCGTTGATGGTAGTCATCCAGTGCCAGGCTGACATCTTGACTGCAGCGGCCTCAAGATCCCGGGGGAGGATTTTTGTTCTCTTTCACCCACCCACACGCCACCAAGAAGTTGTGCAGACGTGTCCGAGTGACACCAACCCACCATAACCCACCTAACCGTTTGTTCGCCAGTCTACCCCTGCGGGGACACATGGACCTGCCCAAGAGTTTCTCCAGTCCCAGGTTTGCTTGCCCACGCAAAATGCAGCAACTGAAGAGGCTTCCGCGTGTTCAAGTGCATTTCCTGCATATCCTTGATGTAATCAGCTTCACTGTGAAAGGATAAACCGTTTCTGTTACTTTCAACTCTTCGACGAAGAACATGACTTGTTTCTGTGCAGGTGGCGTTAGCACATCCATAGATGTCAATAGATGAGGTAAAGCATGCAAGGGATAAAGGGGATGCTTGAAAACTCTTGGATGCAATAGGAATTTACTTGTTCTATCTTGTTCTGCTTCACGGACAAGTCTTTGCCAAGAACAGTTTGCAAAGCAAAACGGATGTATCCGCGGCTTCAGTTTGCGTTGACGCTTTGGTAGGTCAATGCCTTTGATCCCGCGTTGCTGAACGCTGTATTCTGAAGGCATGGCAGCATCGACCTATGCACGTGCAAATTGTACATAGGATTTGGCTGAAAGGTCCTCCGGCGGTACAAACTGGTGCTGCGGAAATATTGACTTGGCCAAATCGATGAGACAAAGCGACTCAAAAAATGGCAGACTCACGATGGTACCTGGATGTATATGGTATAAACTTCGGTGTACTATACAGGTTCTTAGCATTTCTTAGCCGTGTCTAGTGTATTGATGCAAGTGCGAAGGTGAGTCATACTGTACTGTATCCAGTTGAACATGTGGCATGGAAGATTCTGCAGATCTTACCGTGTCAATTGCGGGGGATTTCAAAGCGTAATGGCTTAAGCTCACAGCATCGAGCGTCAGTGTTAGCCAGATGCAGCTGGGTACTTGGTGACGACAATTTGCCCTTTCCGGGTGGAGTTGACTAGTTACTAGAGTCACTAGAGCTTGCTATAGCTATCCCGGATTATGAAAAGTGGACCTGAAGTTTGAAGTCACAGGCAGTTAAGAACTGACATGACATTGAAAGTTGAGGTATTTGAAAGACTTGGCATCTCTTTCCGATTCCTTTCCTGACAAGAGGATTGATTGGGTCTCATGGTCTCAGCCGAGGCTCCGCTACTACCTGAACGAGAACGGGAAGAGGGTATTTTGGCATCGCATGCTTCAATTTAAGGGCAACCGCAATTCTTTGTCGGACTTGAGCTGATGTTGCTCGGTTTCGACGCATCCGGTGTCCATTCTTGACAAGGTCTATACCCTGGACAGTGTGGTGCAGGCTGAGGGAGAGGCGGGTCTCCATGACATGTGTTGCATAGTCTGGAGAAGAAATTCAACATCTCCGAGGCAAATTGGTCGATTTTGGACGATTTGTCACCTCCAGGAGGAGAAGCCAACTTTCTCGGCTCATCCTGCAAGGCTCGGCAGACCCTTCAATGTTTGAAGATTTGTGGGATCAAATCACGGTTGTGATTAGAAACTATGAGATCACTATATATATATATATACACATACATGCTATATTGTATATACATGTATATAATAGATATGATATAATCATTCTATAAATGTGAATGGAACCATGTCGGCATCCAGTGTCACACTTGTTCTGACATGTGTATTTGTTCATGTAGACAGAATTTCAGTTTGTGTGACATCGTGTTTGGTCAATGCAAGACATTGCAAGACCAAGCTCAGGTTCTCGCCGGATGACAAGTACTCGGAACACAGGATCAAGTCCGGCTCATAGTAATCAGCCTGGAGCTGGAGATTTCACAACTTTGCACCCAAAAGTGATATGAAGTTGTATCATGTTGTATCTACATGTCATTACTTCTAGTTATGCTTGATGCTGCGGAAGAAAGTTGGAACTGATTTTTTGCCTAGGTTTTCTCCGCACAGTCAAGAATGATAAGAATGATCTGTCTTTGCATTCTTTTGCTGTGGGGTGCTAGGTGCAAGAAACGCTTCGGCGTGCTGAAGACTCAGGCCAGGCCTTCCAGAACAGGCTGCCACAAGTGATTTCTGGAGACCATTGAGATGTAAAGTCCTTGAGCACTTTGTCTCGGCTAACCACAGTCCAGCCCTCAAACATCTGACCTTGCAGTTGAAACCAGAAGAGCTTTGATCTGGCAGTGCGGCAGTGCATGCCTCAGGGGAAGCACAGAAGGTATCGTGTTTATCCAGAGCAGTCAGTGGCATTAAGAGAGTTCCATCCCATTTGTTCAGTGCACAGCATTCCGACAACTCGAGTTTCTCTGGCTGTACTTTCTATGTGAATATTCTGGTTCCCTCTCCTTTGTTCGTTCCTTCTTGTGTTCCAAGGTGCTCCCACTTTTCGCAGTTTCACCACAGATTGGAGTCACGCGCGACACAGCATTTGCCCAGAAAAGGATGTGACAAGCAGGGAACAAAGAAGCGGATAGACAATGTAAGCATTGTTCGATTGCAGATGTGGCTTTCAACTTCAGATTCTGCCTTGAGTACAGTTGGAGTCTCGAAGAGGCATCAGCTGAGTTAAACTTGTCTTGTTAGATACACAATGTCCACTCCATCTGTGATAATTTCCGAGATGTTTGTCCCGACTTTCCAGTGAGTCATCACGTATCGAGAACTCTGCTATGCCAATATCCGCAGGCCATTGGCTGTCATTCAAGATGAACATGCCATGGACAGCTGCCAACCAGCCGGTCAGATGGTCAATCATTTAATCATGGGCATGACAGTGGCATAGGTGGCTTTAAAGATGCACAGCGATTGCAAGAACCCTGAATTAGTGCAGGTTGTAAAAACACACCAAATCCTGAGAGATCTCGTGTCAAACTAGATGATGATAATTGATGATACCAGGGAACGCCAGAAGCCGTCCAAGAAACTCTATAGTTCAGTTCATGCCTTGGGCTTTTGGAATCGCTTGAAAACGACCTTTGTTTCGCATTCGTCGATTGGCTCTCTTGGTGCTGTGGCGTGGGAAATCTATGCCACTGCAACTGGCACCGCTGCACAGCCATGATCCACCGTTTCAGCTTCCAGTCTCCGGTTGCTTTCACTGAATTGGCATGGTTGATGGAATCGCGTTCCATATGTAACTATGACATACTATGACGCTGTATGTCATAGATGACTCATAGATGTTTGAGTGGGGACCTGAAGCAGGGACGGTGTAGATGTCTTTTCAGACCATTTTTGAACCGTGAAAATGCCTTCACGAGAACAACTTCCAACAAGACAACCAAAGTGCACTCTGGAGCGAGGCTCGGTCACGATTGGCCGCCGGCCCAACAACACGTTGGTTTGCAATGACATTTCTGTCAGTGGAAAGCCCCTTGGACTTGTGCGAGTGAACAAATTGTAGATCATATTCTTGGCATTTGCACTAGCACATCTGGCACCTGTCGAAATTGCACGTTTGTGGACGTCTGTGAACGTCTTTGGGCACAGCAAAGGCACTGCGAGATCTCGATCGCGTCTGGTTCTGTCAAGATCTCTGACTGCAGTACCAATGGCATCTTGATTGCACCTTCAACAGGTTAGGTCACAAGGTAGCATGTCCCTGAGCAAGGGCTCTTGTTTAGCCTTGTGCTCTTTTTTCATCCAAATTCTATGGAAAAGTCGAGGGACTCCAAGTCAAAAAGGCTTTCAACTTGCAACAGCTTCACGGGTGGCAGGTACATACATCAACGATGAACGCATCGTCAAAGGCGAGGTGGCAGAGGTTCATCCTGGCGATGTCATAGCTCTCACGAAGCCGCATCCACCAGGCGCCTGAGGTAAGGGATGCTTCGTTGCAGTTTCGACAGGCTTCTTAATGGGAGCATGGACAATTACTTCCGCTGTCCAATTTCTATTTTGCCGTTTATTTACTTGTACGTTCCGATTTATAAACTTGGTGACCTCGTCCAGACCCGATAGAAAACTACTTGCTCAATCTTGCTCCATTCTTTCTTGGAAAAACATGAAAAACCAACTTCATGTGTGGCAGGTGCATTAGACAGTACGGTGGAGGCTGCGGTAAGAGTGCAGTTCCGCCTGGAACATGCCACAGGCCGGGAACACGGGCTGTGTCCTTCGGTCATTTACTTCGAATTACCCTGTGGTCATTAAACATAGCTCTGGAAAATCACCTTAATTTAAATAGGCAATCATCTATAAATGGGCCATTTTCATTAGCTAAGTTGAATTACAAGAGGGTATCACGATTGGATCCCAATGTACTGGTTGAGTGTTTGGGATAGGATTTCAAGGATCCTTTTTCACTCCATCACTTCTTTGGACTGTGCTAAAACAAGATCTGATATACAGGCAAGTGAATCACTTGTTTGGTGTATAGGCCAATTATTGGATTTGCACCAAAAGTCATCCTGCAGCCGTGACATCGCATGTTCTGCCCACTCCCAGGTGCACAGAGTGATGCAAATGGCAATGGCGGTCTCACTTCTACGGCGCTTCGAGGCTTTCAGCTCTGCTTTGTTTGTACACTGATATGTTTTTGTCCAAGTCATTGATCAAGAACCAGATGCGATTTAGGTGCAGTAGCCGGCGATCAGAAATTGTCAGGCAGTTGTTTAAATGTGCAGAATACATCAATTTGGATGTCTTTCGTCTTGTTTCATGCATTGTTTCAGATTTGTTTCATCCTTGGATCAGGAGAGCCAGCAGCAACGTTCTCGCAAAGCTGCCCACTGAATCCGCCGAAGCGGGCATCAACCACTGCGGAAGGCTTTGCACATGACCTGCTGATGCAGGAGCAACAGCTCCTTGCCAAAGAAAGCCAACTGTCAGAGGGATTGGCAGCATTGACAACAAACCAGGGCTGAAGCGGAAGATATTTTCGGAATGTTTTGGATCTTCAGGTTTCTCCCCCCACTTCGGGTGTTGGGGATGGTTTCTCCTTGTTATGATTTTCCCACCACCGAACGCCTTTCCCAGGTGCAAAGCCAAGATTACCGGTGAGCTTTTGCTCGCACGCCGACGGTTGGACGAGGAACGTTCCAAGAGCGACAGCCTTGCAAGGCCATCTCCTGGGTTTTTGTGGATCTGAAAATGGGATGCCCCTCAGAATTGTAGCTTTTAATGGGGATACAAAAAATGACCAGATGATAAAACCAGTGGATTGAGGATGATCTAGGCATATGTAAAATATATTAAGATTGATATACTTGTAGACCCCCAATTTTGGGTAAAAGACATGGGTGCGAGTGAGACACCGGTCAGTTGAAAGAGAGGACTGGTAGTCCCTCTGCCAGTTAGCAGACCGGCAGGGAATGAAATGCCGGTTGAGTCTTTCCTTCTCAGCCTACTGGTAGTGATGTTTCGCGTTGTTGTTCATGTCATGACACGTTCTTCCTAGCCACGACAAGAGATTCTTCTAGGCCCAGCCGCAACAACAGATGTTCCAGTCACAAACTAGCCAAGCTCTTTATCTATGAACAGGGTTCCGGTCACTCATGCAAACGTGGTTGTGAAAAGCTGTTGTGTGGCTACACAATTAGATGTTCGTGATAACAACCCTCCAGAAAAGTTTGCGGTTAGTAGTCTGCCTTGGCAGATCTAATTTTGATCGCGTAGGTCTTGTCTCATTGGATTCTCATTGGAGATATGGGAGAAATTGGCAAAACACAGGAGAGAGACAGAGACAGAGAGAGAGAGACCCATCCGTTCCAAGTCTTCACAAGCTGTCGTTTATTGCATTGATATTTGAGAATGGAATTTGTTTCGCTGTGGCTATCTATATGAATGCATATTCCATATTCGTCCATATCATCCATATTCAACATATACTATACTAGCACAAGATAAAAGCCTGTTGCCAAATCGGTCGAAGGTTCGTAAATTGACGGACCTCTGGCTCTGCTTTTATTTTTAGCTGACCACAAATGCAAGGATTTCTTGGCAACCTGTATCTAGTCTCTGGTTGGTTGAATTCAAAGGGGTTAGCAACTTCCCCATGGGGATTCCGATCATCTCAAAGATCACCTCCAGTGGCAGCCAACCACGACATTCTCCGCAGGGACCTGAGGAAGGCCAAAGCCAACTTGGAAGAGGAGCGTCGCCGAAAGAGCGCTGCTCTGGATGGCCGAGAAGCGCTGAAAGCAGAGGCACTCGCCGCTCTGGGAACTCTTGGAAGCCCAGGTACATAGGAAAGACATTGAGTTTTTCTTTGAAACTGAGAAAATTATGGACCTTGTGTATGAGCTGAACATTGGAAGTGATTTGCCCGAGAGTTCATCTCATGTCGAGTTTCTCGGAAAAGATGAGGACACGGACGTAACTTTGTATGCATGCACACCCACATATATATATATATATATTATATACACATGCATATCATATATACATATACATATCATGTATATACATATATATATAACACAAACACAATTAACAAATGCACTTGCGAACGCCCTTCAATCGCCGAGAGGCTGCCAAGTTGAAAGACAATCGTCATCAACTTCCAGAGATGAGGACAGCCGCCCGTGAAGACAACCCCGGTTGGTTGATGATTATAGTAATCATTGGATTGGTTTAAGAGAACATTTACAGGAAACCCCCATATTTACTAGTAAAACCATGGATTTTCCCTTAAATCAATCCACTGAAGTAATTCAATAGGGATTTTAACCATGAAAATATGGGGATATAAGTGGATATAACACGATATAATTGAAAATAGCTGGAAAATGATGATTGGTTGATGACTAGTTCGGGGACACACACTCACCAATATCATGGGGAATATCACAATACATTGTCCTTTACTGTCAATTCGATATTCAGCATAGAAGGAGATCCCACTTTGCAGTGTCCCAGGACTGAGGATGCTGCAATCATGATATATAAATGTATATATATATATATATATATATCAATATGTATAATATAATACAATATAATACAATATAATGTACTATACTATAACATAATCTGAGGTAATATAACATAATGTAATGTAATGTAATATGATATATAATATAATATATAATATGATATATAATATAATACATAATATAATCTATAATATAATATATAATGAAATATATAATATGATATATAATATAATATATAATATAATATATAATATCACATCTAATATATAGTATCAACTATAATATATAATATCAAATATAATATATGATATAATATATAATTCTAAACATTCAGAGGTTTGCATTACCTCAGCCATCTGGCCAAAAGTGCGGCTGCTGCCGCAGGGATATAGGGCCGCTTTGCATGGTAGCGCGTCCTGGTGTGGCCAAGCGCAAGGGCTTGGCTGCAATATCCAGCCCGCTGTGCCTCGGTTCCAGCCCTTCGACAAGGAGGCAAAGCTCTTGGAGGTGGACGGCCTTCATCACTGTGAGCTTGGCGGTGATCGGGCTTGCAGCCTATTTCGAGGCCTACCTGGTGGTGATTGGATTGGTTGTGGGCGATGGCAACTCTGGAGGACGTGGTGACTGCGATGCAACAGCTGCAGCAACAGGTGACGCAGACTGCAGCGGAAAATCAGCAGCTTCGAGACCGGTTGACGACCTTTGAGCAGCAGCAACACTT
>Ga0126342_10003341_pt1 | contig 26417 bp, 22 predicted proteins | sample Cyp1metagenome_FD_92528 | JGI IMG/M metagenome (GOLD analysis project Ga0126342, IMG submission 92528) | Coral microbial communities from Lord Howe Island, Old Settlement Bay, Australia - Cyphastrea 1 metagenome | ecosystem: Host-associated > Invertebrates > Cnidaria > Coral ...
CGAGCTTACCCTGAATCCGACGGCGTTTGATGATGGCCCACTCGTCGATTAGGTTACGATCGTAAATGTACTTCATTTGATCGAGAACAAATTGAACATCCGCAATCTCCTCTTCAACGCAGACGTTTCCCTTTTTGCCGATTAGATCCCTGATAATGGCGTGAATCAACTCCGCGCACTCTTCAATCAGCTTGAGCTTCTGCTTTTCCGGGCCATAGAAGGCCACGACCTGTTCATGAATAGTTGTCAATACGGTAACTCTCCTTCGCTTGGGTAGCCTTGGGGTTGCTGGTCTGGGTATTGAAACCGCTTTTCGGGTTGCTGTTGCTGCTGTGGATAGCCTTGAGATTGCTGTTGTTGCTGCGGATAGCCTTGATTTTGGTAGCCTTGGTCTTGTTGCCGGGCAGGGGAAAGGAAGGTAACCGTGTTGGCAATGATCTCCGTGGAATAGCGTTTGATCCCGTCCTTTTCGTAGGCCTGGGTTTGAAGACGCCCCTCAATGTAGACTTTGCGGCCTTTGGTGAGGTGCTGCTGACAGGTTTCGGCGAGCTTCTGGAAGGTCACCACACGATGCCACTCTGTGCGCTCCCCGTCCTTGGCTTTCTCCTGGGTGGCGATGGAAAGGGTGGTGATGGCCATGCCCGAAGGAGAGAATCGGGTGTCTGGATCTTTCCCAAGGTTGCCGATTAACATCACTTTGTTAAGGCTGCTCATTGGTGCCCTCCTGTGCTTTTTGTTTCTGATCTTTCACCACGCAACGGCCTAATGCCACGTCACCAAGATGGGAGCTATGACAAACAACCCAAAAGCCCGGCTTGTTTTTTTCGGCGAGACAGACCACGGGGATCTTCCCCTCAATTTGGGCTTTGGATTGTGTGGCGCGCCATAGGGTAATGGCTGAATGGACCGTCCGGTATTTGACCTCTACAAACAGCTTTTCATGGAGCGTATCTGAGGCCGTATGTTTGCTGTTCCCCCCGGACAACGGGTTGCGATCCACGCCAAAAAAAGCGGCAACCTTGCGCTCTATGGCTTTCCACGTCGGTTCGCTCATGGTTTCTCCTTCTGCCAAGTGTAACCATTAAGGGCGTTTTCAAGGCACCGGTCCGACACCGGTAGGTGGTGCGCTTCTCGAAAGGCCCGAACAAACTCATTTTGGTATTGATATCGGTGGCCTGACTTGCGCCACTCACGCCGTAAGGCATTGACAAGGGGGGGGGTTAAGATGGCCCGGTGCTTGCCTCCCCTGGGGAGTAGAGGGACACCTATATGCCGAAGTACTTGACGGGCGTTGTCGGGGGTGCCGCCCACAATCTCGGCCACATACCGGGTACTGCACACCTCTTCATAGACACGGTGGTACATCTCGGTGATGTGTGTGAACCCCATGGTGCGAGCGAGGCTTAGCTTTCTTTCCCGGTCGCGGAAGGTCCATGTTGAATCAAGCTTTTGGTAGTCGTACATTCATTTTCCCTGGTAAGGGTTGCGGTCATGTCGCCAATGAGACCTGCCAAAGACGGCGGGGGGGTCAACCCATAGCGCTTAGCTTCATGGGCCAGGGTCATTCTTTTTTGGAGCGAATCAAATAGCTTGGTGAATTCGTGGCGGTGGTAAGACTCGTTGGATTCCCCGCTTCGGGCAAAGGCCCCCCAATCAAACAGTTCGGCAGCTTTCCGTTGCGTAGGGCATTCAATCGAATTGAGGGCGGTAGAGCGCGTTTGCGGGCTTGCGTATGGGTAAGCACTCGGGAGCATGAGAACTTTCAATTTTGGCCAAATTTCAGCCCCTGTTGGTTGGATTCCATCCCGTAAGGCCAAACACTTTTGCCGGACCTCCGCAAGCGCGGGGAAAAAGGTCTGCTCGTCCGAGAGAATCTTACAGGCGGTGACAAAGATGTCGGGGGGGATATCAATCAAGGCTTCGGCCCACATAGAAAACATCATGTTCATGTCTTCGCGGCTGCTGGGTTGAGGAGCCCCCTTGAGCCCCTTCAAATTAAAGTATTTGAATCCTGAGAGGATGGCTTCACCGTTCATTTCGGCCCTCCTTCAGATCGTCAAAGGCCTCCTCTAACAGCTCGTTGAAAGAAGGTTGTTTCTTCTGGCGCCCGCCAACCCATTTGTTTCGATTCCAGTTAGACACCGCAAATTTCCATTTTTGCATCTTGTTGCGGCCAACCTTCCAACCGTTGGATTCGTAATAATCGTAGAAGTGGTCAGGATCTACGTCGTAATTCTTCTCTTGAATGTAGGCGGCCACCTCTTCCCGGGTGGGTTTAACAAAGCCCTTTTTAGGCCGCTTAAGCCCCCCCCCACGCGCGCGTCTTTTATCATTGCCAAGGCTGGTCCGGGTTTTTTTGATGCGGGTGGAGACCACGCCGACCCTTAAGATCCCATCGGCGTCATTTTCTCCAGCGCTCTTGACGTGTTTACCGCCACGGGGCAAAAGCCCGATTGTTAGGTCTTCGTATTCTTCGGGGCTTAACCGGGTGATTCCAGCCTCTTTAAGCTTCTCGAAAAGATCCCGGTGGCGATAAGCCAGCATAGACATGCGGGCCTTGTCGGCCTTGACCCTGGAACGGACTTCGCTCGGGTTTGGTCCTTGCCACTTCAGAAGTTCAAAATTGCCTGAGTCTGTCACGCCCAGGTAACCCACTGCTTTAAGGGCGGCCACAAAGTCACCGGCGGGGCCTCCCCAGAGGGCTACAGTTTCAATGTCTTCGGTGGTGTACCCCACCAGCAAGCCATCGGGCCTGTACTCCGAGGCCTCTAACCACAAATCCAAAAGACCTATGAGCCCTTGGGGACCGATAATGGCCTCTAAATTCAACCGCTTTTCGTCAAACCTAAAGGTTGTTGCAATCCGAATGTCGCTCATAGCCTCCCCTCCCGCTTACGAAGTTCACCCCAACATGCATTAGAAAAAAATTCGCGAGGCTGGGTGTCGATGAAGAGTGGCGGGGGCTTCAACAATGGCCCCGGCTTGTTGGAGTCAGTATTTTTTGAAACGGTTTTTGTTTGGTCAAGATCCATCGCGGCCCCTTTCGCGCCAGTAAAAGGCGGCGGCTAAGGTGCCTGGGGTGAGGTGCTTAAAGGAAGATATCTGTCTTGCGGATACTGTGTGGTTTCTTAGGTCTATGTGTTATCGGTAACATTGTCAACCATTAAAAATAGTTTTCTGGAAGGTTTTCGTAAAACCATAACATCTTGTATAGGTGTAGGAATAAAGCACAACGGTGTTCCTTGATAGGTAGCATTTTGCCCTAAAGCCCACCGAACAGGCGAAGGCCCTTCTATTTGCTTGTACTGCTTAGGGGACCGGGCGTCTTCAGTTCAAATGTTTGATTTTTAAGATAGAAATTGACAAGGCTTGGGGGAGGGGTTAAAACTTATCTCCATAGGACGCCTTGTGACGGGCCTTTCAAGCCGCTACCCGCGAAAAGTTTTACCAATTTTAATAAGTAATGTTCTTCTTTTTTTCTACAATTCCGTGCATTTGAAATCATATCGTCTGGTGTGAGGCTGGGTACTGTGTGGGTACCTTTCAACCTCAAACGGAGTGTGGTTATGACGGATAAACCCATTGCAATAAGCGATGCCCCCCCGCCCCCGGTCGAGAGATCGGCATTTGACATGATGCAAATGCTTATTGAGCAGGGGGCAGACCTTGAGAAGATGCAAAAGGCCATGGAATTGCAGGTCCAATGGGAGGAGAGGCAAGCCAAGCGCGCTTATTTTGAAGCCATGGCCATGTTTAAAGCCAACCCCCCGGAGGTGCTAAAGACCCAGGTGGTAGATTACGTCAATTCCAAGGGCAAAAAGACCACCTATCGTCACGCTGACCATGGCGACGCCACGGCCACGATAAATGCCGAACTTTCCAAATACGGCCTTTCCGCATCGTGGAAGCTTGAACAGACAGACGCCTTGGTGTGTGTGACCTGCATCTTGACCCACATGTTAGGCTACAGTGAAAGCGTTAAGTTGTGCGGCCCACCCGATCAAAGTGGGGGAAAAGACATGCTTAAAGCCATCGGTAGCACCGTGTCTTATCTGGAGCGTTACACCCTGCTTGCCATCACCGGCATTGCGGCAAAAAAGCAAGACCCCGAATCGCCACCCCCTATCGAGCGTATCACTCCCAAGCAACTTTCCGAACTCATGGACATTGCCGATTCTGGCAAGGTGGATAAGGACGCCTTTCTTAAACACCTAAACCTTGAAGAGTGGGAAGACATGCCCGCCGCTTGGTTCACGCAGGCAAAGGCCGAATTGGTTAGCCTGGGGGTGAAGCCATGATAGCCGTTTACGACTTCTCTCAAGACGATGAAGAGTGGTCAGCCGCAAGGTGTGGCATCCCCACGGCCTCGAATTTCGGAAAGATCTTAACCACGAAAGGCGCTCGTTCAAAGCAGCGGCAGGATTACCTTTACAAGCTGGCCGGTGAAGCCGTCTCTAAGCGGACCGATGCATCCTATTACAACGACGCCATGAGACGTGGCCATGAGATAGAGCCCCTGGCCAGGAGCTTTGCTGAAATGAAATTAGGGGCCGAGATCCTTACCCCTGGAATCGTTTATCCCGATGAAAGGAAGCTTTACGCCTGTAGCCCCGATGGCCTGTTATCTGGGAAGAACGAAGGCCTGGAGATTAAAAGCCCCGAATTAACCGCCGCCGTCAAGTACCTCGACAAGGGGACCGTGCCCACCACCTACGTGCCCCAGGTCCAGGGATCATTGATGATAACCGGTTTTGAACGCTGGTGGTTTCTATCCTATGCCCCCGGCCTCAAGCCCTTGCTGATCCCTGTGGGCCGGAACGAAAATCTGATCCGGCTTTACCGTGAGGCTGTAGAAGAATTTTGCGCGGAGCTGGCTGCACTTATTAACCGCATCTCATGAGAGGAAGCCATGAACCTACCCTTCCCCCTCATTACAACCAAACAACTAACCCGCAAGAGATTAAATCAAATGCGCGTCGCCTCCGGCGCCGTTATGCAGGAGGCCGCCAAAGACCCAAAACAGATCCTTGGGCTTATCGTGGGGATGCATAATAGCTACCGGCAAGTGATTTTAATCATGGGCGAAAATGATTATTTTATTGTGCCCCTCTTCCCCTGGAAGTCCGGCAGCGTAAGCCCCATTGTAGAATTCTACCGAAACGGACGAACGGTAACCAAAACCTTTGCAAACAGGCTTGACCGGGACCGGTGGTTTCGGGCTTATCAAGCTTGCGTGCGCGTTGGTAAAGACCGGCATATCTACCTATGATTGAGATCGGAACCCAATACATCGACGGGTGCTATGTGCCTGTCTCCCTGGAAGACCAAAGTCAGGCACACGCAAACCACAAAGAAAATCAAATTGTTCGGGCTAAATTGTCCGTGGTTCGACACCCACGCAGTGTGAAGCAGCTTAAGCTTTATTGGCTGTCGTGCGCCCTGGTGGCCGAAAACGAACCCCACCCCGCTCTTTGCGACAAGGATGCAGTGGACTTTCACACGCGGGTAGCCCTGGAGTTTTACGACCACGATAAAATCATGGTCAAAGATAACCAGACCGTTTTGGCCTTGAAATCAATAGCCTTTACCAACCTTAACCAACCGGAAATGAACGATTACATGAGCAAGTCCATGGACCTCCACGCATGGTGGCTGGGGGTGTCCTTGCGTGAGCTCACCCTGGAAGCAGAGCGGCGAATAGCGAGGTATTCGCGGTGATTTATCGTAACCCCGTTTGTCGTCAATGGTTCCGATCCCTTCCCTGTCACATTTGCGGAGGGCCAGCACAGCACCACCATGAAGCCTTAACCGGCAGGGGCACGGGGCTTAAAGGTCCTGATGATGAGGCGGTCCCTCTTTGTTTCTGGTGCCACCATGACCGGCACACCATGGGCAGAGAAACTTTTTGGCAAACGCATGGCTATGATTGGCGAAAGATAGTTGAAGACTACAAAATCCGCTGGCAGTCAAGCGTTTCAAACCATTGAATAAACAGTGTTTCCCTTGGTTAACGAAGTTCAATCCTTGTTGACACGGCGCAAGATAAATGCAATGCTTGCGACAATTAAAACTACTAGTGAGGAGATTATGGGGATAGAACCTTTCTTAAAAGCTTTGGAGTCTCGGAAAGAACGTGGTCGGCAGAGAGCTCACGAAGCCAATATAAAAGGAATTGCCATGGGCCCCGAAATTTATCCCAGGAAAACGGTCTTAGAAGCTATAGAGTGTAAGGATTCATGGCTTCGTAACAGAAAAGATATAAATAATGATGTCTTTTTTTCTAAAGAAGGATACGGCCATCTCTCCTTTAATTTTAGCGAATACTATAATTCACAACGAAATAAGGTGGAAGGTGCTGTGTTACATGACCAATTTAAAGACTTTTACAAGGTGGCTTTAAAACAGATAAACGAGCACACAGGCATGTTTTCATTGGAGATACTGGATGAAAAATATGATATGTCCACTTCAAATGCCCTTTTTTTTGTTGAGTATATGCTTTCCCATAAACTAGTTACAGAAGACCCAATGGACCCCGGCACATACTATTTAGCCTCTGAGTATTCAGAGGATGAATTAGCTCCGACTCCAACGGAAGAAACTGAACCCGCCCCTCCCTCCCCTGCCACGCCTGCCAAAAAAATTCTAATTGAAGTGGAACCCAACCCTTCCACGACCGAGGGGGGAGGGAAAAAAACCTTTATCAAAACACAGAAAAAAATTGATGACTTACAGGCGCGCCTTAAAGATCTCGGTCCAGGCTGCCATAGTCGTGGAGATATTTTCAAAGGAACAGACATAGACCCTGGCCACTTTTATTCCCTCAGAGACCGCGTTCCCTTTCTTATCCAAGCTGGTTCAAGGAAGTACACATTTGATTTCTGGTCTTATTATGACAAGGAAAAAATGACCAAAACCGGCGTTGAACTCGCACGGGAGGTGGATCGTTTTTTCCGAAAAGAAATTATTTCCCTTAGAAATGGGACCTGTACGCCGGGGTTAAACAAGATTTTTGATCACGACGACTTAACAAATGCTCTTTTCATGGCCAAGAAAAATGCAGATTTCTTAATCTGGTACCTCACCGCTTATGAGATTGTGAAACCCTGTGAAGATTGCTGCTATGAATGGGTCGCCCCCGAACAAATACAATGGGTCGTGCAATCTATTTGCCCCGAGTTAATGGAAAAAGCCCCCCCCTTGTCTGGTGACGAAGAAGAAACACATCAGGTTCAATATGGACTTTTGCCTGAAAATCTTCCCCAAGATCCGGCGCCGTATTCGGCTGAAGAAACACAAGAAAAATCCCAAGAGCCTCTTTCTGGCCGCCGGGAAAAAGAACTCGAAGCCGCGTTAAGAAATGTTGTCGCCCGGGTAAAAGCTGTCTTCGAACACTTTGACGAGAACAACCCCGTGCGGGCTGGCGCCGAACTTTCCCGTATCGAGCAAACAGCCTTAGCAGCCCTGGAGAAAACCGATGGATACGATTAAAACAGAGGAACTGGCCCTTTACCTGGGGGCGAAGTTGCAGGTCCGTACCGATGACCAGATACGGCCCCACCACCTTGTGGGGATAACCGATCAAACCGCGATCACAGATAGTTTATTTCAATGCGAATTCGCTGTGCCAGACCTTCACCCCGTCGTCCGGTCCCTCGGCCTCATTACAGAGGGCATCGAACACGAAGGCAAACTCTTTATTCCTGCTGAAAGGCTTTGTTTGCCCTGGCCCTGGCACGCGAAGACGGCGAACCTAACCCCCCTCGAACAGGAAAAAAGGTTGCAACAGGTGGCCCTTGTCATTTTCCAAGGGGGGGCCTGTTACCAAACCATGCGGCAATTAGCAATGTGGCATTTCGATGTATTCAACTGGCTAAACCGTCGCAACAATGGGGGGGCCTTGGCGCTGCCCATGGGGTTGCATCATTGGGGCAGTGATGAACAAGCTTAGACCAGTGAGCCCATTGGGCAAAGGGGTGGCTGTGGCTTTTTACCCCACGGTTATCGGGTGTTTATACGGCAAGGGTGACATGATCGTTCTGAGCGGCTGCCTCTTTTCGTTTGTCTTCTGGGCGTTCTTCATTATCGCTCGAATGGAGTGGCTCAACAGGGAGATCGCCACCCTGTCCCGAGAAAACATCTCTCTGATTGCTGAGCTGCCCCCTTGGAACAGAATGGTTTTTTCGGTGTGGGTCTGGGATATTGCTAAGTTTTTGCCAAAAAAGGAGGCGTGATGCCAACGGAAGGGTACGACGTTATTCTAAGACTGGGAAAAGTGCTTGAAATAACTGGGCTTAGTAAAACTACAATTTACTACAAAATAAAGGACGGCACATTCCCGAAGCAGATAAAGATAGGTTACAGGTCAGTGGGGTGGAAATTTAGCGACGTACAGGATTGGATAAACGCCTGCACTGAAGGCCGAGCCTACACACAAACTATTGCTGAAGAGGCAGAATAAAACCGAGGGGGGGGGATGACGGCGAATCAAATGGCGGTTCTAAAGGTGGCCGCCTATCAAGCCATGGGGCTTTTGGTGGGGTGCATCTTGCTTTTCGGCTTTTGCGTTATCATGACGCGGCGGCACCTTTGGGTTATTCGGCATTCCATTGAACTACAATGGCGGGACCCTGAGAGGTATAAAGACCTACCTTCCCAGGGGGTTATGGTCATGAGGTTTTGGGTGCGGGATTTTAACAAGTTCCTTCCCGGGGAATCCCCGGAAACGAAAGATTGACAAGGGGGAGAGGGTTAGCCTATAGATTGTGGCCAGACAAAAAACGAAAGCCCCGTTGGAAAAACTTGGCGGTTTTAACGGGGCTCTCTTTAGAATCTCTCAACGGGGCTTTTGGCTCCGAGAAAGGCATTATTTGTGGCCTACTTTACAAACACATCGCTCCCCGGTCAAGCCCTAAATTGCAAGTTGCTGCGGAAAATTGATTTGTTCGCGATTCAAAAGCTCGTAGCCTCCCTGCCGACGCTACGGACCACCGAACAAAGGGTTTTAAATCAGCTTATCTATTTGGGCCGCAAACACGGCACAATCCGCTTTACCCAAAGAGGCCTTGCTAATTATTTCCAATATAGAGAGGTTGCCCCGGGGTCGGAAAAGGGTGTAAGAAACATCCTTAAACGATTAGAGGAAAAGGGTTTTATCAAGGTCCACCGCCCCCCACACAAAGAGAGGCCGAAAGAAACCCCAAACACTTATACGCTCCTAACCGGCTGGTTCACACAAAAAATTAAGGCGCTTTTTCAACGGGCCTTAAGACACCAAGAACCGCCTCCCCCCCGCCAAACCCCTTCCTATTTCGACGCCGGTCGATTCGCAAATAAACAACGAATTATCAATACACACCCCAAAGCTATTCAATATGCAATTTCAGAGACCAAGCGGCGGTTGGGAAACATACCCTACCCCATGGCCTATGCGGCAGCAATAGCGGCGCGTGTGCATACGCGCTACTGTGAAGAGGATGAAGCAGCCAAGGCGAGCAAGGAAAGCATGATCCATCCTGATATTTCGGCGAAGCTTGGGGGGATAGTTAAGCTCTTTGCCCCCCACCGGTCTATGTCCCACAGGGATATAGATAAACGCAAAAACGAAATGCTAAAGAAAGCCCGGGCAAGCGGGCTTTGAAAGGGGGGGCATGAAACCCAAACGAATTTATATGAACACCCTTAAACAGATTGTCGGCAATGAAAAAGCTGTCAGCGTAGCGGTCCCTTCCCGCTGGCGAAACCCGTTTCACCATTGTTGTGATTTCTCTTTCAGAAAAGATTACGAAAGGGAGTTAAACCGCCTTTACTACAATCCGTCTTGCGTATACGAGCCCGGTACAAACAACCATTTTGAATTAAAAGACGTTCACTATAACTGCATGAATAGTGAACGGATTTTGGGCCACATTGAAGTACGGCTTTTCGTCTATGCCCTTCTTAACAACCACCTTTTATTCACCGTCGAAGACGTAAGGAAGGAACTCGCGGGCAAAGACTTGGGGTGTCGATGCAAAAAAGGGATACCCTGCCATGCCGACGCCCTTCTTAGAATCGCCAACGATGACGTTTGGGGCTCTTGGCGGTCGAGATACAACAAGCTGGCCAATAGTTACAAGGCGATCCCCAAGAATTGGCCAGACGATTTTTTTGAAACCTTTATGTGAGGGGGCTTTTACCCATGATTGCCATCGTTAACGTCACCCCTGAAGGAATCACCGGACGGGGTGTGAATCAATACGAGTTGTACATTAATGACCGGATTATTTGTAAATTTGAGCATTACAGAGAGACAGGCGGGTTGGCTCAATGCCTGAGAGACGCGGCAAACGCCGTGGAGATCGCCGAAATTAAAAAGCTGGCATGGTTGGCAAAAGAGTTTGAAAGCACGGGAAAATAAGGCTACGTTCTACGTGCTTCCGGCGGCGGGGCTTGACCCCTGCCGCCGGGTTGACCCACACTTGCCCCACCCCTAACGGCCTGTAAAGCTCAGAGGAGCCCCCGGCTCATAACCGGGTTGGCGAGGAAGGGGGTGGGGCAATTCCAAACGGGGGGACTATGAAGATTAGCAGCAAAGAGGAGCACGAAGCCGCGTTAAAACGTGTGTCTGACCTTTTAGACCTCGAATTGAGAAACGGCTCCCCGGAGGCCGAGGAGCTTGACCTGCTTTCCCTTGCCATTTCTGAATACGAAGATATCCATTTCCCCATGGGGCCATTGGTTTGTGGCCGTTGTTACGAAGAGGTGGACCAGCTTTTTGATTCTGGCTGCAATGAGAACCCCGAAGACCTGAAGGGGCAGCCGATAGGGCAGTACCATTGCCCGGATTGTGGGGCGATGGTCTTAGCTGGTGCCCCTCACCCCCAGGTTTGCGAACGGTGCCGGGATCGAAAACACCCGGGCTTTGATGAAAGGTAGAAGATGGAACACACGTCACGAATGGTTATCGGGCCGCTACCGGAAGAGGATACGCTGCGGGAGATCCGCGCGGCACTTGGCGCGGTCGAAGGAGATGGACTTTGTTTCATGCTCTTTGAAAGCACTATCGGCGACAAGACAGTCTATTGCTGTGCGTCTGGCGGCGAACTTGTGAATGGGCAGCCCCAATTTACACTGATCGGCATGGGGGCTTTAGAGGCCCTGGTGAACATTCCGCATCGAGGCAAGGGCACCGAAATGGTTTTTTTTCAAGAGCTAAAAATAGGCCCGACGCCCATCAAAGAGAAGATCAAACGGGCTCTTACCGAGGCGCCTGACGGGGCTAAGATCTGCTTTGTGGGGGATATGCAAGGGGAGTTGGATGGCCATATTCTCCCGTCAATGAACGTTTCGAAGGCCCCCCCGGTTTATATTGGATTTGAGCCTGCGGAAGGTTAGGTCTTTATGTGAAGATAATCCCCGGCTGTTGTTGCGTTGTTGATTTCAGCGGGGTCAAGACCGTTGAGGATGTAATCGTTAAGCAACATTGACTGATAACCGCCATCCAAATCCGCTGGCCCGTATGAGACGGTTACGCACTTTCTGTAACCTTCAAGGTTTCGAGCCATAAACATAGCATCGTTGTATGCCTCGAACTCTGCGCACCCATCGAGCCGCTTGTATTCAGGCTCATCATGCGGGACAAAGCGGAAATAGTTATAGTCCCCATCCTTCCCTAAAAGAATGGTTCGTGCAAGGGGGACCACATACCAATCGTGAACTACCGTTTCGTTTCCATGTTCATCGGTTTCTACGCGCGAAACCATACCCAAACGGTAATGGCCACCTTCGCTCTTCGCCCTGAAAATCATTTAAGTAAACCTCCCATAAAGGTTTTGGATCGAAATCATGTCCTCGTTAAGATACCCGAAAAGAATGGCCTCGCCCGGGTTGAAACCATTTTCAAATGGTTGAGGAATTCCCTTGTCCCCGTCAAGGGTCAACCACATTTCGCCGTCCCTAAAATGGGCCTCCAGGGTGTGTGCTGCCCCTGGGGTGTAGGCGCTATGGGTGGCGGCTACATTAGCCCCGTCTGTAAGGGAGAAAAGCCCGGTTGTTGGGCTTATATACAAGAGCGGTGCGCCACTGTTGCAGGATATCAAATGGAGATCCCCGTCAGTCTTTAAAGAATCTCGCCCCGGAGTAATGACTATTTTTTCAGCCTTAAGGATGCCGGACGGCGAAGAGATTCGTATAAGCCGCACCGTATCAAAGAAAAAAAGCTTCGCGGTCTCCAAGGACGAACCCTGGAGATAGACGGTTGCGGTGTCCGATGTCGCCTCGAATATCAGAGACAAAGGCCCGGCAACGTTAGAGGATACAGCGCCAAGGTCGTTCCCAACCGTTACGCCGTTGTTGGCCCACAGCCCCACATCACACCCTGCATTACCGGGTTCGGCAATACAGGTTAATTCGTAACGAGCACCCAACGTAAGGCCCGATATTGTTTGATAGGCCCCACTGTCTCCACCTGCTGTGTTTTCTTGCTTGAGTCGGTTTTGTTCGACCGAAAGAAGCGCGCCATTATGGGCGGACCAACCGTCTATAGCTTCGAAAAAATCACCGTTGGTTATGAGATTCTGAGACTCATGGCTGCCCCACAAGAGTGCCTTTAATCTTGAGCCCGGGGGGCAATTCCACAACATTCCATGCCCATTGCCGTCAGCGGCGGCGGTGTCCATGGTGGCCGGTTTGCCGGTTGTAGGGATTTGAAAGGGGTAAATCAAATAATCCGATGAGTTGTAAATTGAATCCAAAACGAGGTACAGGCCCGCGCCCACTCCTTTTGTGGCGCTCATCGTGTTGTCTGAGTCGCAAATCGAAACGCCAAAACTTGCCTTTGAGAGGTCACTCAAGCAGGCGCATCGGCACATAAACCACCCGCCCCCTACGTCTATAACTTCCCCAGAGTAACCCGCCTCCTCAGTTCCCACCACACCATTTTCAAGGTCAAACCAAGTCCCCCCGAACTCGTCACCGCCTGTCATCCAGACCTTGAGCCACTTATAATCTCCGGCCTTGGCGTAGACTGAAAAAGTTCTGCCAATGGCTGTATCGTAGCCCCTGAAAACACGGCAATTGTTTGTTCCGGTGGTTTTGGCAAAAAGAATTTCCTCGAAAATAGTGGGGTTGCTTATCGTTACGTTTTCTTTTGTGACTCCGTTTGTATACCAAAAGGGTGTTGTAAGCCGTGACTCATAAAGAATATTATGGCGAGTCCCGTGGTGTCGATACAGCCCCCCGGCTATTACCGGTTCGTTTGGTCCAAAGACCTCCCCTTCAAAAACCACATCTCCAATGCGATTGAATTGTGCCCCCACTGGAACCCCGTTTTCTATCAATACAACCGGGCTTCCCACAGGGTCCCCTTCTGCTTCGCTCCATTGCCCTCCGGCCCATAAGCCCTCTGCCCATCGGGTTTCCATCGCCCATCCTCCCTATCATGAGTTTTGGCAGTAAAATATCACCCCTTAACGATTTGGCAGGGGATCAATTTTAAAGCCAAAAAAACAACTACCATCGGAGGTGAAGGTGGCGTTCGGTTCAAACTCAATTTCATCGACTTGCATTTTAACTATGACGCAATCGTTATCCATGCTGTCAGGGGTGAAGACCACATTCACCCCATCAACCTTGACCGGGTAAAAGGTGTCTGCCCCACGGGCCTTCCGGTTCAATGCAATCTCGGCGCCTGCCGGTGCCATGCCCGACAAAAGGAGGGTGACTTGCTGCTCATAAGCTTCGGGCACATCGGGTTTCACGGCTATGGTGGTGTTCATGGTAGGGGCCTGCTTCATTTGTTCATCTCCTTGATAAGTTGACGGGTTACTTGTTCAAGATCGTACTTCTTGACTCCCTCCGGGAGACGGGCATTGTAGCGTTCAGTTAAGGCCACAATGGTGCGCCAATCGTCTTTGGAATGGGACCCCGAAAGGAGAAGCTTTCGAACCCGGGCTCTGATTTCGCTACGCTCGTCCCGGCGCCGGTAGTCCTTTTTCTTTTCAATCCACAGCTCAGCCCGGGCCTGGGAGATTCGGGCCGGGTTGAAGCTGAAGAAACGCAAGAGAAAGTCGATTTCGTTGGCCTTCAAGGGCTCGTCCTTGTAGAAGACCGGAGCATTCCGACGGGTGGTGATCCCCTCGCCGTATTCTCGGAAGGCCTTGGAGACGTTCCCCACGGCATTGGGCATGATCCGTTCAAAGCCTTTCCGACTGTTGCCCCTGCCGATCTCTTCGACGCCCTCTTTCAGCGAGAAGAACACGTCTCCCGGGGCTCCCAGGAAGCCTTTCAGGTCGGTGGGCAGGTCAGCGATCCCGATCCGCATCGAACCGGTCAGGTCAATGTTTATGGCCCCAGGCAGACCGTAACGCACCAGCTTGGTAGGGGTGGCCCCAAAGTTGTCGGCAATAACCCGGTAAAAATCCTCTTCCGGGTCTTCGGCCCCCAGGACCGAACCCACGGCCCAAATGAGCGTTTTTACGCCGAATGCCGAACCAACACCGAATATTGCCGGGGCCATGGCCATCCAGACAGCGGCCTTGGCCTGGCGCTCCTTGAATCCCAAGCGGAACATGGTGGTAAGGTAGTTATGGGAAAAGGTCTTGAAGACATAGCCCATTTGAAGAACATTGGCCCCGATGCCACCCCCACGCATCACGGCGGGCTTGTTGGCTTTGGTGTAGACGCCGTGAGCATCGTTTGAAATCCGGTGGGCCACTTCCATCTTCTCTTTAAACGTACCTGTTTCTTGGGCTTGAAATACAGCGTAAATGGTGGCCGCCCGGTTCATGCTCTCCGTCCAGCCGAACATCTTCATGGATAGGTCGATAATCCCGGACATGTAGCGGTTTGACCGTGACTGCAAAGCCCCCAGGGCCTCGGAGTTAAACTTGCTTTGATCCCAGCCTTTGTGATGAATGTAATCAAAGATCCGCTTGGCCTCTTCTGGCACCTTGCTCTTGCCGTTCCTATAGTTTGTAAAGAGGGTCATCCCCTTGCCGATAAGCTTACCGGTCTTTCTTATGGGCAAGCCGGTCTCGGCTTTGATCACCGCCGGAACAGCGGCGGCCATGTTGGTAACGTTGATCAAGGCAGCGGAAGGCCGGAAGCCCAAATACTTGAGGACCGTCAAACCCTTCATGAAGCCAACCGCCCTGTCCATGGCCTCTTCGTTGCGGAGCATGTGTTTAAAGAGGTCCATAGCGTCTGTGTAGGCGTTTTTGTCTTTGCCCGGGTCAATCATCCGGCCTTCGACAAACTCTTGATAGTCCTCAAAAAAGGGCTTCTTGAGCCAATGGGTGCGAATCTCTTCAAAGGCCTTGCGGTCGGCCTGCCCGCCTTCGGCTTCGTACTCCTCAAAGGAATCACTCTTAAAATTCTTGATCTCCTTGAACTCATCCCAGGACACATCCCTGCCGTTCATGGCCAGGATCATGTTAAGGGCCATGTCCTGTTTGGCCTTACCTGCCGCAAACCGGTGAACAGATTCAGAGACGCGCAAGGCGAGGTCCTCTTCAAACCCCACGTGAACGTCGTAGCCGATGGCCTCCGACCGCTCAATGAGCGAAGACCGGGCGCCTCGGGCTTTCAGGGTGTTGGAATATTCACCGATGAATTCAGAGATAAGGGCCATGGGGGTGTTGACGATGTTCTTTACTTCAAAGACTTTCCCCTTCACCTCCCGTGAAAAAGCCCGCTTGGCTTCGGGGATCTGCTCTTTCGGTAGGGTCAGGTCCACCTTGTTATCAAAACGCCACTCCACCCAGAATCCGTGCCGCCCCTTTTTGAAGGTCCTTTCCTTGAAAACCCCGCCCAGCTCCGTGAAAGGCTTTTCAAATTTCTTGTCCATTTGGCCTTCGAGGACATAGGTGTCTTTTTCCCAATGGCCATAAAGCCCCAGGTCTTCAAATGAAAGCACCCGTTTTCCTGCGTCAATCCGGGAAAAGACCATGTTCGTCATGGCCTCCTGTGCGGATACCGAAGCCAATTGGTTGTAGAGCGCCTCGGCTGGCCTCTTTGACTCTTCGACTTTGGTTTTAAACCCTTGGGCTTTAAGCTCGCGGGCGCGCCGCTTTGCTTTGAATTCAAGGTCAAAGGTCTCCATCCGGTTGAACTCTTTTCCATCCTTCCAGGCGTAGACAGACCAATTCCCAGACTCTCGCACGCGGGGCATGTAGTACCCACGCCGATCCCCCATTTTCTTCAGGGCGAGTTGCAAATCCACCTCAATCATGCCTTCGGCGGTTTGGTACGCGACTAGGGTCGGTTGCTTGTCTTCAATGAGCCTTTGGACATGCGCTTGCAGGGGCCGGTATTTCTCCAGAAACTCGGCATCCATCAATTTGCGTACATGATAAAGGACTTGTCCCGCCGCCTTGTTGCCGGTGGCCTCTGCATATTCGGTGGCCTCTCGTTTGCGGGCGATCTCCCATAGTTCTTCCGGGTCCGTGCTCTCATGCTCCGTAGGTTTGCCCTCAAGGTCAACGAGCACGTAAAGGCCCTCTTTGTCCTCAACGACGGCATAGCCCTGCTGCCACACATCTCGTTTGTGAAAGTAGCGTGAAAGCCTGCGGTAGGCTTGGCGAGCGGTCTTTTTGAAATCAAGAACCTGCTCCAACATATTCACCTCATCAAGATGAATCAGGTCCTCTTCAATCTCGAACTTGTTGGATGGCTTGGCTTCGGCGGCTTCGTAAGTGCGTTGGAGCCCGGGGACCTTGCGGGAATAGGAAGAGATGAGGCTAAAGGCCCGGCTCAAAGCAGACACATCGCCGGAGAGGGAAGGGGAGGTTAGGTCTTGCCACAGACCCTTCCAGTAGCCTTTGTTTTGAGCATCCTTCCCCCATTTGCCAACGGCACCCCGGGTTTCATTCCAGGCATCTTTAAGATCGTCGGTCACGTCGGCCATGGAGTATTGAATGCGCACATCGCCAGAATCATAAGAGCCCTTATTAAAAACCGACTTGACTTGATTGGGTGAAAGAACGGCAAGGGTGCCGTAATCGTTTGCGGACTGTGGCGCCCTGTCATAATCGGACTCTCGCAGGTAGATAGAATCATACCCAAGCCGCTTTAATCGTTCCACAACCTCTTTGTTTTCAAAAGGTAGCCAAGCGCCGTTCCGGGCTCTTTTGTGTACAGACGATTGGATTAAATCGGCCACCTCATCAAAATGAATGTGTGGGATGAATGGGTTTTCAGCCTTTAAATAAACCGGCATCACTGAGGTATCGGTTTCACGAAGACCAGCCCACTTACTCGGCGGCGGCGGGTCTTCCTTCAGGGCCTTGGAAAAAGCTTCTTCGTCAAGCTTATTTTTTTCTGCCCAATATGCTTGAAGGTTGGCTTCGTCTTTGTCTGTCCAAATATGATTCCTTGGGTTGTCGGTCTGGCGGTTTTGGCCCCATTGCTCGGCAAAGAGTGGGTCAGGCGTAAAGTAAAGAAGCCCGTCGCTATAGCCGGACTGAAACACATCAAAAACCTGCTTAGTCCCGTGGTAATAAACCTTCGGAGTGCCATCTTCGTTAACCGCCTTTGAGTCTCCAAACCATCTTTTAAAAGTCTTGGTCTGATAGGGCGGCATCGAAGAAAAGGCCATGCCGGTTTCGGGCGAGGAGTTTGAGGCGCGGGTGGTGGCATTTTTGGTGGCACGGCCTTGCTCGAAATCACGTACCACCCCCCGGGTGGTCCGTTTGAACACATTGACCAGGGCGTCAATAAAGTCAGCAATTTTTTGTAGAATTGCGCCTAATTGCGTGCCCCGGTGGGCCTCCCGGTCTCTCATGGCCTGCTCAATAAATCGGGCGCGGGCTTCGGCCAGCTCCTCGGGGGCAAGGCCTTTTCCTGCGGCCTTGTTTAGGATAGCACGGTCTTTTCTGGTGATAAGCCCCACGTCTTCCATGAAGTGGAACAGCTCATGGGAAACGGTGTGTTTGTCTCCATGCTGGGTAATGGTGATCCCCTTGCCATCGTACCAACCCCGCTTGACCTTGCGCCCTTCAGGCGTGAAAACAAAAGCCTTCTTGCCTTCCAGCTTCACAGTCGCCAGGGGAACGGAGACCCCATTTTTGAAGTGAAGGCGGTAGTTGCCCTCTTTGCCAGTGACCTTCTTGACCATGGGCAAGGCTTCCAGCTCGGCCAGGGTGACACCTCCGGCGGCGCCCGGGTCTTTGGAGTACAGGGCTTGACCGGCTTCGATGGATTCCTTCATCTTGTCCGTCAAAGGGAAAGTCCAGACACCGCCGATTTCAACATTGTCCAGGGAACCCGGTTCAATCTTCACCGATTTGTCGAGCTTCTTAAGATATTTCCCAGCCTCATTAACAAGGATCTTGTCATAGAAGGCCTTCATCCCCTTGCCGCCGACTTCAAGGTTCTCTCCGGAGAGAACGTAATTCCCCTCTTTCTGGATTCCCTCACGGTTGGCCATGCGGGCGGTAATTTCTTTACCATAAAGGGGTTCAAGCTCTTCAAGGGTACCATCGGTGGGGTGTTCAATCCGGGTAATCGGCTTACCGTCCAAACCCTCAATGCCGGTAAAATAAACCGTTTCGCCTTTATCGGGCGGGATGTAATAGACTTTTGAAACCTTTTTGGCCAAGTTGTACCGGTCTGCTTGAATCTCTCCACTTGTCCAGGCTACAGCGTCGTACCCCTCTTCAGTGGCCATACGAAGAATTCGTTTGAATCCCAACATGGGCCAGGATTTTTTAAAGGGGGCATCGGGCAAGGCGTCATCGGCGGCATCGGTTTGGCCGTCAGTGTAGCCCTTCTGCCGTCCGGTTTGGTGCCAATCGCTCTGAAGCTCTTCAACGAGAAGCACCCGTTGACCGTTGACGTGGTGGTCTTTGAAACGATAGTGAACTAAAACGTTATCTTCTTTCCAATGTCCTCCGGTAAAAGGTTCGGAAAAGCCGATCTGAGGTTGATAGAAGAGAACGGCCTCCCGATAATTCCCACCACCTTTTGTCTGCCAATCCTCATAATGGGTTTGAGAATCGTCGGCTTTCTCTTTTTGAACCGAAGACATTTCATCGTAGAAATAACTTTGTAGGGCTTCGGCCTTCTCTTGGGCCAAGTTAACTACATCAACATAATCAAGCTCCGGGCGAAAATTGAATTCCCCCCAGGATTGCCGATATTGCCACCCGGCGTCCTTTTCATCCCATTGCCCGAAGGGGTCCTCTATGTCGTTTCCATCTACGTACTCGGCTCGAAAAACTTCATCTCCGTTGTGGTCAAGGACCTCGACAACCCCGGCCTCTTTGTCGGCATGAATCGTGACTGACTCCTCTTCAATCCACTCCTCTTCTTTCGTGTGGGCGGCTTCGGCCTCTGCCGGGGTTTCATAAGAGACCCAATTACCACCTGTATTTCGAAATCCGTATTCAACTTTTTCTCGCCCCGACTCCTCAACGAGGACCGGCCCGCCAATCTCCACGAAGCCAAGCACATCGGCTTTTTTTACCTTCCCTTCCTGGGCGGCCAGCCAAGGTTCCAGGCCTAAATCGTCCAGCTCCTCTTGTTTGACACCTGGGGTTTTCTTCAGACGGGTCAAGAGGTCCTGGGGCGGCATGGCTTTAAAGTCCATAGCCTCGATGGCCTTTTGCACAGTGGAGAAAAACCCCAGCTCCCCAAGGGAGTAGAGGCGAAAGCCCTTGTCTGTCTTCTCGGTCTTGACCGTCTTAAATAGCTTGTCAAAGGCTTCCGTGACGGGTTTAATTTCGGCTTTCTTCAGGTAAGGGTATGCGTCTTCCCACTTCCCCTTTGCGCTCATCTCCTTGGAATAAAGCTTTTCCGAGGCAACGTTTGCAAGATAGTCGTTGGAGAATCCCTGAGCTTTCAGCTTGGCAATCACATAGTTTTCAAAGATTCGGGCGGTCATCTCCCGGCCCTTGGTCCAGTACTCTTTGGATCGCGTTTTATCTAAAACCTTTGAGCGTTCCGGGACCCCTGTTTTGGCCAAGGCCCTCATAAGGCCTTTAAAGGCCTCCAAGACCTCCGGGCGCGTTGCATCCGTAGAAGCCGCCTTGTAAGGCTTCTCCGTCATGTAGTCGGAGACGGCCCCTCTTTCGCGTGAAAAGTAATTGTCCAAGGCGTGCCACCACTCATGGGCCAGGCTTCCGGCTCCGGCCTTGCGGGTCAAGTTGATGACCACCTTCATTGGCTCATAATGGGCCGCTGCTGCCCGCTTCCCGCCCGTGCCACGCGAGCCAAAGCCAAGCCCCAATTTGCCGTTGAGAGAGATGGCCTGGGTGGGAAGGCCAAGGATCGTGGATAGGTCGTATAAGGCGTCAAAGGCATCGTTGAGGTTGTTCTGTCGCTCGTCTGTCTTTGACACCCAATTCCCAAACTCCACCCCGCGAAACCCAAAGGCATCCGTGAACATCTCCGGGGTAACATCTTTCCCTTTCCGATGATCTTTGCCGGTGCGCTTTTCGTTGGTCTGCCGCCGGTGGTCGGGCACAAATTTTGCCTTTTCCAGCTCCTTTAAAAGCTCGTCGTAATGCTCCTCTGCAAACGCGCGGGCCTCTTCGACTGAAGGGAAGCTCTTCAGGTCGAGGTAATCCCGCCCCACCTTTTTGCCGATCCACACCGTCTTCGGGTCACTTCGCTTGCTGTAGAAGTTGAATTTTGTTTTACGCTCTACCTTGGGCTTTTCCCATAAGGTGGGATAAACCTTCTCGAAATTGGCCAGGGCCTCTTCTTTGGTTTTGGCTTCGGCCAGGATTTGGGGCATGTTACCGAAATAAGAGGACGGAGCGGGCCGCTGCACCTGCCACAAGGAGACGTTCCTTTCGCCCTTGTAAAGGCCCCAGGTTGTGTGTTCGAAGGTGTAGCCCTTGAGTGAATGGTCATGGCCAACCCTTTCGTACAACTCGGCCCGGCCATGAACATCCGTATTTTCAAAGCCCTTGCGAAAGGCCTCAAAGGTTGCGGTCCCGTCAATCAGTCCTAACGCCACGGTTCGGGCTTGTTCGACCAAGCCGGTGTAAGTACGAAGCTTCCAAGCCTGTCGGGGTTTGCTGGGTATTTCGTCACGCAAAGAGCGAACGGCGGCCACAATACGCGGGTCAACACCCTCTTCAATAAGTTTTTTGTAGTTGAGTTGGGGAAAGGCCTTGGAAAGCGGCACAGACTTGGGGTCGGTTCCGGTGGCATCTCGGAGTGAGACTGCATAATCCTTGCGGGCGCCGCCGAGTTTCTCGCCGAAATCCTCAAGGGTTTTACCGGTCGCCTTCTTGGTTGCCTTGCGTTTTTTAGGAGTGGCCTTTTTGGGCTCTTTTTCTGGCGCCTTGGGCGGTGCGGGGGCAGCGGCGGGTTCAGAGGCAGGCGTCGGCTTCGATTGGTCCAGGGCCTTTTCTTTAATTGCCCTGGCCAAGTCGCCGATAGATCTGTCAGCTCTAAGGCTGCGGAGCTTTTGTAAGCCCTCTTCGCCTGCATAAAACCCTCTGATCTTCTTGGATTCTTCGACGTTTACATCATTCCGCATCATGTGAAAGTAGGCGCGCCCGATAAGAGCCCCGTCGCCGTCTTCCTTGCGCAACACCCGGGCGTTTTCGTCCCCGTCTATCTCGGTCCCACGTTCAGTTTCAAAGCGGATTTCCCTTGAGCTCTTTTTCCCAGGCTCGGGAAGGGGGTTTTCAAGCCGCCAAAGCCCTTGTTGAATGTGGTCGGGTAGTTTGTCTTTGGTGTAACCCTCTCGGTCTCGAAAGGGCGAGACAAGCCCCACCACCTTTTCACCTTCCGTAAGGTAAAGGTTCCCGTGCTGCTCGTAGGCCTTGGCTTCCGGCCACACGGAAAGAACGCTGTCCACATAGCGACTGTCGTACAAGAAGTGCTTTTCTTCGCTGGTTTCCACGTGGACAAGAACTTTGGGGTCCGGGCGTTGAGCTTCAAGGTTGTGGTACGTTTCGCCTTTGATTGTGGCTTCGCTCCACTCCTTGGGGGTGTACCGCATGGCGTTATCCACGCCATCGGGTAATTTCTTAACGGTTAAACTTGACGGGATGCTGGGCTTCTTTTTAAAGCGTACCGCATAGCTGCCCTCGCTGTAGAGATCCCCCTCCATGTTGACATACCCCCGGGTCTTATGAGGAAGCACCACACCACGGCCACGGACCTTGAAGGGGTTGTAATAACTCCCCGCAAAGTCTTTAACCCGCGCCCTGCCGGAGGGGGTGGGGTCCTTTCTATGCACGTCGGCCACGGTGGGAAATTTGGCCGCCCGTCGCTTGAACTGGCGCAAGTGGTGTTTGGAATTGAGCACGCTAAAAGAGCCGTCGTTGGGCACCTCAATGGTCACCTTGCCCAATTTGGAAAGAGCTTTCTTTTTGGCCTCTTCGTATTCTTTCCAAGCTTTATTGGATTTGCTTTTCGGTTTGGGCAGCGGTTTCCAGCTATCCGGGGCAGCCTTAATGGCGGCGTCTATCTCCTCCATGAGATAGGCCTTTTGCTCCCTCGGTGTGAGCCCCTGCTCTTCGGCCTTGGGCATCGGAACAGACACTTCGACCTTCTTGGCCGTACCGGTGACAACGGGCTCGGGGGTGTCTTCGATTTTTTCTTGGGCACGGTGCTTTTGGATTGCCGGGCTTGTGGGTAGCCCGGCTGTGTAAAGGTCTTTGGTGCCTTTTCTTTGGGGGTTCGGAATGGTTACAATATCACCCATTAATCCGGCCTTTTCGACGGCATCAAGCCAATCATCGCCGACGATTACGTTCTCACCGGCCATGATCTTACTAAGCTTGTCCTGGGCAAACTGAGGAAGACCTGACCCTTTCGCCTCAACCTCTTTGCCGTCCTTGTCAAAATATCTTCCGGTGGGCTTGCGGGTTTCTAAGTCAAGCTCTGACCACCTGGCGCCCTGGTTCCACAGATCTATTTTGGCTTGTCGCTCTTGCTTTGTGCCAAGTCTGTCGGTTTTTATGTTGGGGTTCAGGGAAAAAGACCCGTCATCGTTGCGTACCTCCGTGCCGCTGAGCTGCGGGAACACAGCCATCAAGTAAACATCCGGCCCACTTTCGGGGGGGGATGTCCATTCGTCCAAACCAACCTGTTGCCTGCCGGTGGATTTATACTTAGAGGGCTTTCCTTTGGGGCGGTTTGTATTGGCAATGAATTTGCCGCCTTCGTACCACTCCCCGTTTTCACCGTATTCACCGCCGGGCTTGGCGCGCCGCTGGCCGGTGGGCTTTTTCTTTGGGTCGGCTTCTTTCTCTTTCGGGGCGAATTGAGCTTTCACCTTCTTTGCTTCGGCCTCAATCGCCTCTTGGTTGTCGGCGGCTTTGTCTGCGTCATCAACAATCACCCGACCTGTAGGTACAGCAACACGAGCACCGGCGGGCTTTCCTTCGGCGTCAAACACGGGATTCGTGCCGTGCTCACCCTCTTGCAAATCATTATTTTTGACCGGCTTTTCAAAATAGGCATCCCCGTACATCATGGCCTTTTGCCCTTCAGCAGTGGCCACAAACGCCTTGTCCTTAAACATGGGGTGGTTATGGGTCCTGGGTTTTCTGGGGGCTTTGGGCTTAAGGTCGGGATATTCGGAAAGAACGCGGGGGGGGATGGGTTTGCCTTCTTTGAAGGCTTTCTTGACAAGATGCTTGTGAAGGTCGTCAAACTCCACCCCGGGTTCAAGCTCTTCGCCAAACAAACCCTTCTGTTGAGCGGCAAACTCGGCCTTGATCATTTCCCAGGGTTGCTTACCGCCCGGCTTTGGGTCCAGGGGCTGGGCGGCTTGTCCCCCTTTGTCCTTTTTTTCAGAGTCAGTTTCAATACCTACGTAAACCCCATACCCACCTTTAATCTTAACAATTTCGCTCTTTTTTCCTTCGCTGGCCAAAGCCTTCGCTTTAGTTTCTGCTCCCCGTTTTGTGAATGGCTTACCGTTTTTGGAAAGTATTAGATCCGCTGTTGCCCTGGCCGAAGGATCTCCCCAGGTATAGCGGGCGTCGTTTGTTTCGGTGTGAACATCAGAAACATGAGCATAATTTGGAGAAATAACGAATTTCGGCGACCCCTCTGCATCAGTAGATCCAATGCGGCTGGCTATGTTAGAAAATTGTGTCACCTTGTTGGCCCGCTTGGATATCTCCTTAGCGGCTGCCACTGCGCCCTTTCGTGTGCCGTCGTACTTTTTAAAGGCGTAACCTATGAGGACGCCATTGTAATCCCGCAATTCCCTGAAAACCACTTGTGGTTTTCTCGTTGCTTCAATGCTTTCATCAATGAAAACCCCCTGGCCTGCGTCAATAAGTTCGCGTTGTTTTTGGCTATCTTCCGTCTTTTTCGGTAAATCGGGGAGGTTCTCCTCTGGCGGCAAGACTTCAGGCTCAACAACGGTTTTCTTTGGGGGTGTAGAGGGGGGGGAAGCCTTGGGCCTTTCGGGGGAGGGCATGAAAGCACCGGGCGGTATCAAACTATCCGCTTTGACGGCCTGCTCGCGTTTCAGCTTATCCCTCAACCGTTGGCGTCCAATGGGTGAAGCCACGCGCTGCCGGTCCCGGGCCTCTTCGGCTTGGCGCTGGGCTTCGGCCTCCTCCCGGGCTGATAGCTCCGCATCAATGGCGGCGGCTGAGCGGGCGGCGGGTCCCATATTCAGACCTGGGGTTACGCGCGGCTCTACACCGGGCGGTTGGAACATCGGCCCGCCTTCCGGTTTGTAACTCTCGCGACGGAGGCGTTCCCGGAGGAGATTACGTCCCTGCGGTGACGCCATGAGTCGGGCCTCTTCCTCTTGTTGCCTCCTGGCGGCTTCCTCCCGGGTTGCCAGCTCTGCATCAATGGTCGCGGCTGAACGGGCGGCGGGGCTAAGCATATCGGGGTTAAAACCACGCGGCTGGACACCCGGAGAATGTAAAAGGGGTTTTTGCCTTCGGGCGTCGCGCTCAAAGACTTCGGCTGATTCTGCCGCCGGTCCCAAGATCATCTCCGGCGGGGTCATTTTCCGGGGCTCGACTCCCGGAGGGGCGAAAAGGGGGGCTTGGCGAGATTGGCCAACAATCTCCTCACGGCGCAACCTCTCACGAAGCAGGCGCATCCCCGATGGGTGCTGCATGGCCTTGCGAATCTCTGGCGTTGCCCTGAGCATCCCCCTTGCTGAGGCCTGGGGCTGCTCTTCGGCCCCTGCCCGTTGCTGAAGCTCTCGCGCCTCTTCCTGGGCCAAAAGCTCGACAATCGCGTTATCGTGGCTTAACCCCCTGTTGCGCATATCCAAGTATTGGCCCTGTTCGGCTTCGGTCATCACCGAATAGTCGGCGGCCTCTAAGTCTGTCATTTTTTCGAGGGGACTGGCAGGTGTCCTGGCACCACCAGGGGCAGACGGCGATTCGCCCTCTTCGGGGTAAATGTCTTTTTCCGGGTCCCAGATAGACTTAGGCGGCGGGTAATTGGTCAGAGGGTCAACCTCGGGCGCCTCCTTGGCTTCATCTTGCATGAGGTCTACAGACTCACCGGGTCGCACCTTAAGGCCTTGAGGCTTTTCCTCTTCGGCCTGTTGGCTCATTACCGGGTCAATGTCGGCGTCTTGCTCGTTTGTGGTCTCCGCTGGCTTGGGAGGCCCGGGGATGGCTTCCAGGGCACCAAAAGGGCCACCAACGATGGCTCCGGCGGCGATGGGGTTGGCGAAAGAGCCCCATTCGGTTTGGTGTGCCGGGTCCTGAATGTTGGCGTTCAACTCGGAAATGCCGTGTTGAATGCCTTCCTGCGTTCCCTCCTGGCCCATGCCCGAAATCGTTTTCCTCGGAAGGCGCTTGGCAAAGCCACCAATCTGCTTTTTGGCAGCGGCCTCTGCGGCCTCCTGGGTCATGCCCTTGGTGAGGTTTCTTTTAACCAGCGTTTCGAACGCCTCCCCGCCAAGGCCCCGGGTCATCACTCGCCCGAAGGGGGTCGCCAATTCGGTTAAGCCTGACCCCACCCCCAGGGCACCGGTAAGCAGGGGATTGACGTTTTCAAGACCAATGTTCTCGGCGGTCTCACCGTACATGCCGCCGCCTTCAAGGGCACCGGAGCCCACAACCGTACCCACCTGCCTGCCGCGCTTGGCAATTTGGCCAATGATTTCTTGTTTGACCTGCTTTTCAATGGCCTCCTTGGCCACATCTTCAGCCACGCCCTCGGCGACCTTGGCCGCCACGCGCTTCTTTACCTCTGCCTCTATCCGGTCCTTGGCCAGTTTGCGCCCGGCCAAACCAGCCACCCCACCCCCAGCAATGGCCGTTAAAGCAATTTCGGCCATGGTGGGGGTGAGCTGCCCCAGGGTGGCCATGAACCAATTGGCCGCGTCACTCCATGAATCCACGTCCCGGATATCACCCACTTTAGGCTGGTATTGGGCCGCCTGCTCCATTCGGCCCTTGTACACATCGTAACCCCAATCCCGTAAGTTGTCGGCGCCCACGGCATCGCCAACCATCCCTGCGGCACCACCCAACATGCCA
>Ga0126342_10003342_pt1 | contig 26417 bp, 28 predicted proteins | sample Cyp1metagenome_FD_92528 | JGI IMG/M metagenome (GOLD analysis project Ga0126342, IMG submission 92528) | Coral microbial communities from Lord Howe Island, Old Settlement Bay, Australia - Cyphastrea 1 metagenome | ecosystem: Host-associated > Invertebrates > Cnidaria > Coral ...
AGCTTCGGACCACTTTTGGAAGTTGAGATGTCGAAAAAGTGCACGCCGTTGTGGCGCGAAGCACATTTCGAAGTCAAAATGTACAAAACACACCAGCTTCGGAGCACTTTTAGAAGTTGAGATGTCGAAAAAGTGCGCGCCATTGTGGCGCGAAGCACATTTCCAAGTCAAAATGTTAAAAACACCGGGGGTTCGGACTACTTTTGGACGTTCAGATGTCGAAAAAGTGCACGCCGTTGTGGCGCGAAACAGATCACATTTTTGCCATTATCCATAATATATATATACACATTTGAACCTATATGCATTTATACGTTTGTGTCTATACTTGTACATGTGCGTATTTAGCTGGCAAAACCCACACTTAGAACAAATCACGTTTTGTCATTGTCCATATAATATGTACATTTAAACATTAGAACCTATATACAAATATACGTTTGTGTCTATACTTGTATATGTGCGCATTTAGGTTGCGAAACCCACGCTTAGAACAAATCACATTTTGTCATTATCCATATAGTATAAATATATATATATTATACACATTTGAACCTATATATATATGTTTACGTTTGTGTTTACACTTGTATATCTGCGTATTTAGCTGGCGAAACCCACACTTAGAACAAATCACATTTTGTCGTTATCCACATATATATATACAATATAGATATATATATATATACAATATAGATATATATATATATATACACATTTGAACCTATATGCATTTATGCGTTTGTGCCTATACTTGTATATGTGCGTATTTAGCTGGCGAAACCCACACTTAGAAGAAATCACATTTAATTAGGTTGCAAAATTAGACATGGTTTCCGGGGAATAACATACATTTTAAAAAAAACATGAGACATGTTGTTTTGTAGGCAATGTTGGCCAAAATTGTTACATAATGGTGTTTTTTGTTCTAAGTGTAGGGTTCGGGCCGTTTTTTGTTCTAAATAGTTGTTTTCGGGCCGTTTTTTGTTCTAAGTAGTTGTTCTGTTTTTTTGGGGTGGTATTGACGATTTGTTCTAAGTCGTGTGTTTTTTCATTTTTCCAAAATTTGTTCTAAGTAGTTGTCCGTCGCTATAATTACGCAACATTACAACTACAACTCCACTACACTACAACTACGACTATAACTACAACTGCACTACACCACACTACATCCAGCAGTTGTGGTGAGATGACAACTGCTAACATTGCAACCACTCCAAAAGGCACAACTCCAACCACCTTTCGGTCCATCAGTGGATTCGCTCTGCCATCCGTGATTCACAACAACCAACCTCTCCTATAGGTTTCCTATTTTTGAAACTTCCGCCACGGCCTTGTGCGGTACTACTGGTATAATATCAATATAATATAATAGAATATAACAAAATATGATATAGTCGCGCCGCTTTCGCTTACCTCCAAGGCGGGCATTGCAGAGCACCAAAATGGGTCCTGCTTCAAACCCACGGAGACCTTAGTTGCGAATTGAGCCAAGTGAGCCACAAAAACCAAGGCGGAATCCGAGGGTAAAAATATGCGAAACCATGGAAAAATATGGAAATCAAATTGGGATGGGTGACTTTTGGAAGAAAAACATGAAAGTATGTGAAAGTCGAACCGGATCAAATTCAATGTGATTTCTTTGATGTAGATGGAACCACTCAAGAACAAAAAGAAATATTTAGAAAATCGCCAAAAAAATGTTTTGAATGGACGCCAGTCGAAGGTGCAAATCGCAGTGAATGTCACTGCGGAGGTTGCCAAAATTAGTTTTTTTTGTCCTGAACGCAGAAATCACGACTCTCGACTTGAATTGGAGGGTATCACCCCAATGGAACCATCGTTACATGGGGTGCGTAATCACCAAGAATCAAGCGGCATGCAATCAAATATATGGGTTTGTCTGAAAATAGGATACCCCAAACATCCACGGGTTCATCACCATTTTCCCTGTGAAGTGTTAAAAATTGGCCACAAATTGGGGTTCAACCCATCCCCTTCAGACACCCCATATATTAGATTGGTTCTACATATGTATATATATATCTCTATCTATCTATCTATCTATCTAACTATCTACTGTATCTATCTATCTGTCTATCTATCTATCTATCTAGGTATTTATCTATTTAATGTTAATTATTAATACATGTGTCCCACCATATCTCCATTGAAGCCAATTTTATCCAAGTACAATGCTTGGTTCATATCCCATGATATCCTCATTACTGCTTGGTCTGATCCTTATTTATAGATTGTTCAGCCACATTCAAGAAAGTCCCATGATCAACTTTATACCAAGCAGTGCCCGGCCCATGCCGGGGCGGGAGTTTCGAAAACATGAAATCAGCTTTAAGAAATCAACGGCCTTTAGGATTTTTTTGAGATGCAGAAACAATGAAGTGTTGAAGTTGCGAGGCGCATCAACGAATGAACAGATGGTGGTTGAGATGCCAATGACATGACCTGACCTGACAGAATCCATGCACAGCTGATTGACTTAATGAACAAACGAACCAGTGAATCAATAAATCAATGAACGAACGAACGAACGAAAGAATGAATGAACGGATGAACGGATGAATGGATGAATGAGTGAATGAACAAACGAACGATCGAACGAACGAACGAATGAATGAATGAACGAACTGTTAAATGAATGACTGACTGAATGACTGACTGAATGAATGATTTTCAAAAATGAAATGAATGAAATGAAAGCATGAACGAATGAATGGGTGAATGAAGGACTGACTGAATGAACGAGTGAATGAAAGGAGGAAAGAATTAAAGAATGAAAGAATGAAAGAAAGAAAGAAAGAATGAAAAAATGAATGGATGAATGGATGAAAGGAAAGAAAGAATAGACGAATGAAAAAATGAATGAAATAAAAATGAAAGAATAAAAGAATGAAAGAAAGAGAGAAAGAATGAATGAATGATTGAATGAGTGAATGACTGAATGACTGAATGAATGTCTGAATGACTGATTGAATGACTGAATGAATGAATGAACGAATGAATGAACGAATGAATGAATGAACGAACGAACGAATGAATGAATAAAATGAAAGAATGAATCAATGACTGAATAAAAGAATGAAAGAAGTAATGAATGACTGAATGAAAGAATGAAAGAATAAAAGACTGAAAGAATGAAAGAATGAAGGAAATAATGAAGGAATAAAAATGAACTCATGGGTCGATGAGCTAATGAAACAAAGAGCCAATGATTCAGTGAATCAATGCATCAATCAATCAAACGATGATTCAGTGAATCAATGAGTCGGTGAATCCATGAATAAATGAATCAATGAACCAATGAATCAGTGAATGGACAACGAGCCAATGAATTCAATGAAAAGATCAGTCAACAAATCAATGATGCAGTGAGTGAGTGAGTCAATGAAACAATGAACCGATGATTCAGCGAATCGATGAATCAGTGAATCAGTGAACCAATGAACGGACGAATGAGTGAGTCTACGAAAGAGTGAATCAATGAGGCAATGAAGCAATGAACTATTGAATCAATGAAACAAGGAACCGGGAACCAATGAATCAATGAATCGATGAATCAATAATCAATGCACTTTTCCAACTTCATCTTCCAAAAGTGCTCCAACCCCCTCGGTTTTTGCGATTTTGAAATGCAAATCAAGCTCTCGCCACAATTTCATGCACATTTTGCCAGCTTCATCTTCCAAAAGTGCTCTGATCCCTAGTTTTTTTTTGTGATTTTGATGCTGCAAACCGAGCTCTCACCACAGTCTGGTGCACATTTTGCCGACCTCATCTTCCAAAAGCACTCGGAATGTGACAGTTTTTCAAAATGTCGAAATCCAAATCAAGCTCTTGCAACAGTATCGTGCCCATTTTGCCGGCCTGATCCTCCAAAAGTGCTCCGAGACCGCCAATTTTGTCTAACATTTTGAAGTGCAACTTGAGCTCTCGCTACAGTCTGGTGCACATTTTGCCGACCTCATCTTCCACAAGTGCTCCGCAGCGGTCAATTTTTTAACGTTTTGAAGTGCCGATCCAGCTCTCGCTAGAGTCCTGTGCGGGTTTTGTCAACAACTTTCCCAGATCGAGGCCCGCAAGCGCGGAAACAGAGACCTACTTCAACTTCGGCGACCTCAGGAGCCACGTTACCCCCAAGAAACACAGCGCTTTGCGCCTCTTCCGAACTGTCACACTTCCCAACTACTTGATAATGATGTGGTTTACAGTATAATGTGGTTGACATGATGACTGGGTTAACATGATGATGCGGCTGACATGATGGCGTGAACGCCAACCATGTCCATCGTCCGTAACTCGGATGTTTTGTAACTAAAAATCCTTTGATCACTACTACATATCATATATCCCATGATATTCCTAGTGTACCCCTATAATGTTTCATGATATTCCCCATTGTATTCCCATCTTAGTTCCATTACAGCCCCATGATAGTCCCATGACCTTCATCTTGATGCGTACCGAGGTGCGGCTGACACGCTCCCTACGCATTCCAGGGTTACTGCCATGGCAAGAGCATTCCTGCGGCGAGGGGAGACGGTTCAGTGCCAAATTTCCCACAAAAAAAAGAACGGGTGGGTTTCGGGTTTATTTAGTGTAAGTTTCAGAGGTTTGCTTAAAGGTTACGTAGGGTTGTTTTTGTTCTTTATGGTGGTTTTGGTTTGGGTTTATGTTTTGTTGGTTTAGGGTTTGCTTGGGGTAAGCTTTAGTTTTTTTTAGGTTTCTTTGATGCTTTGCTTAGAGTTGTTTTAGGGTTAGTTGAGGGTGTATTAAAGGCTTGAGAGGCACAAAAGCAAAACACAGCAGAGAAGCAGAACAGCGGAGAAGCAAAGAAGCAGAAAAGCAAAGAAGCAGAGAAGCGGGGAAAGGAAGAAAAGCAGAAAAGCAAGAAGCAGAGAAGCAGAACAGTGGAGAAGCAGAGAAGCAAAGAATCATAAAGGCAGAAGCAATGAAAAGCAGAAATGCAAAGAAGCAGGGAAACAGAAATCAAAAAAAAAAATGGAAAAAAAACACGCATTCAAAAAGAAAAAACTAGGGATACTCTATAACTGAGGTACGAAATCATCGGTATCATCTGGTTCTTGCTGCGTTACCATCCACTTTCTAACTGGGATGCACATCCAAGTAAGTAGAGTTGTTTCCATGGAAATGGAATACAACTATGATGACTACCCAATTATTGAATTTTGGAACCTCAACATGTGAGGTAAATAAAAAAACATTTCAAACAGGTCCACTTTCTCTCTCGAACTGTTTTGCTTGATACGTCGTTTGATTCACTGGTAGATCTCTAAATCTACGTCCGTGACTGTCACAGCTATTCTCTGACCCATAACGGCTCAACATGGTAGCCACCAAAAGTACCAGATCTGGTTGAACAGTAGAAACATGGCCATCATACCACATCCCTGGATTTTTTGGGGAAAGGTCCCGGATTTCTTGGAGCCACCCACCAAAATCCCAATGTTCAGCAGCAAGGTTCAGCAGCACGCAAACACCAATGAGGGTATCAAACTTGCCCATGATCTTGTCCTGGAGAGTCGGAGTTGGGACCATTTTACCATCTGGCTAATCTTATATGCTTTTGAAACAAATGGAGGTTTCCTTAAATGGGGGTACCCCCAAATCATCCATTTATAGATGGGAAATTCCATCACAAACCATCCAGCTATTGGGGTACCCACAATTGTGGAAACATCCGAATGGGAAAAGAAATAAAAACATGTCCTACCTCATCCCTCATCCCAAAAACCCAAGGGGTGTCTAGAGGAAGACATCATGGTCAATGGGAGCTGAGCACTCCAAGAAATCTGAATGAACAATGCAGGAGCATGGTCACCTAATCATTCTTAATCCTAGCACAAGGCGGTGGCGGAAGTTTCAAAGATAGGATACTATAGGAGAGGTGAGTTGTTGTGATGCATTGATGGCAGAGCGAACCCACTGACGGACCGAAAGGTGGTTGGAGTTGTGTTTTTTGGAATGGTTGCAATGGTTGCAGTGGTCACCTCACCCACAACTTCTGCATGTAGCGTGGCGTAGTGCAGCTGTATCTGTAGTTGTAGTGTAGTGGAGTTGTAGTCTTAGTGTAATGCAATTAGCGTGGTGCAGTTGCAGTTGTAGTTGTGCTGTGGTGCAATGAGTGTAGTGCAATGTAATGTAGTGTAGTGTAGTGTGTTGTAGTGTTGTTAAGTGCTGTGGTCTAGTCTAGTCTAGTGTGGTGTGGTGTAGTGTGGTGTAGCGGAGTGGAGTGGAGTGGAGTGTAGTGTAGTGTAGCGTAGTAGAGTAGAGTAGTTGAGTGTAGTGTAGTGTAATGTAGTGTAGTTGTCGTTGTAGCTGTAGCTGTGTAGTGTAGCGTAGTGTGGTGTAGTGTACTGTAATTAATGTAGTGTAATGTAATTAGTGTAGTGTAGTGTACTGTAGTCTAGCGTACTATAGTGTAGTTGTAGTTGTAGTGGTAGTGTAGCGTAGTGTAATAGAGTGTAGTGTAGTGAAGTGAAGTGGAGTGTAGCATTGTGTAGTGTAATTAGTGCAGTGTAGTGTAGTGTAATGTAGTTGTAGTTGTTATTGTAGTTGTAGTTGTAGTGGTATTGGTAGTGTAGTGTAGTGTGGTGTAGTGGAGTGGAGTGTAATATAGTGTATCGTCGTGTAGTGTAATTAGTGTAGTGTACTGTAGTGTAGTTGTATTTGTAGTGTAGTTGTAGTAGTACGTCGTTGTAGTTGTACATAGTTGTAGTTGTAGTTGTAGATGTGGTTGTAGTGTAGTGTGGAGTGGAGTGTAGTGTAGTGGTGGTTGTAGCTAAAACTGCTACAAAACCCTCACGTTTTTCTCGCTTTTGACAACATGCAGAATCCCTTGCGCCTGCCACGCAAAACAGGATCTGAACACCCAAAAGTGCTCCAACCCCGTCAATTTTTTACACTTTTGACTTCGAAATGTGCTTCGTGCCACAACGGCGTGCACTTTTTCGACATCGCAACTTCTAAAACTGCTCCGAACGTGAGGTGCTTTTAGCTTTTTCACTTGCAAATGTGCTTCGTGCCACAACGGCGTGCACTTTTTCGACATCGCAACTTCTAAAAGTGGTCCGACGTTGGTGTGCTTTGTACATTTTGACCTCGAAATGTGCTTCGTGCCACAACGGCGTGCACTTTTTCGACATCGCAACTTCTAAAACTGCTCCGAAAGCGAGGTGCTTGTAGCTTTTTCACTTGCAAATGTGCTTCGCGCCACAACGGCGTGCACTTTTTCGACATCGCAACTTCTAAAAGTGGTCCGACGTTGGTGTGCTCCGTGCATTTTGACTTCGAAATGTGCTTCGTGCCACAATGGCGTACACTTTTTCGACATCGCAACTTCTAAATCTGCTCCGAAAGTGAGGTGCTTGTGTAGCTTTTTGACTTGCAAATGTGCTTCGCGCCACAACGGCGTGCACTTTTTCGACATCGCAACTTCTAAAAGTGGTCTGACGCTGGTGTGCTGTGTACATTTTGAATTGGAAATGTGCTTCGCACCACAACTGTGTGCAATTTTTCATCACTCATCTGGCCAGATGGTTCCGCACCCGCCGCTTTAGCGAGCCTACTTTTCGACCAGAAGGCTCCCGGAAGCTCCCAGAAAGCTTCCAGAAGCTCCCACAAGCTGCCAAAGGCTCCCAGAAGCTTTCAGAAGCCTCAGAAGCGTCCAGCAAAATCTCCGGAAAAGCTCAGAGGCTCCCAAAGGCCCCCGGAAGCTCCCAGAAGCTTCTAGGAAATGTCCCGGGCTCCCAGAAGGCTCCCAGCCACAAATCATTGGAGAAACACAGTGAATCGCGACTTTCCTACCTTTTCGTGCATCTGCATCTTCTTTCTTCTCACTCTTTCTCTTCCCTGATCTTCTCTCTTCTTCTCCCCTTCTCTGACTGTTCCCACCTCTGCTTTTCCATTTGTCCATATTGTCGGAAGTTTGACTTCTAAACTTCTTTCAGTGATCATGATTATCATGAGTATCGAGCCTCGTGTTACAGGAGCATTAACCATCATCAAGCCAAAGCCTGACCGTTCCATGACTAGCAGAACGAAATCCAGAAAACATCTGCTCCAGAGTGGCACAATTGACAATTGTTCATCCCCCACTTCAAATCATCCCACAGGAGACAAAGTGGGAGCGCCCTCCCCAGATGTGAATGGGATTGTACGGGTCAGCAATGCTACTACCTATACTTAATGAACGCCAGGGAGTGTTCAAAATCCCGGTTGGTTGATGATATTTTCGGAGCTTCCAGTATCAAATTGGTTGTGTGGGGATCAGCATACTATGAGAATCCCTATTAAATGATATTAAATACTGGATATGCTGATCCTGGGGAAAAATGATATATGATATAAATGATATATGATATCAGCATACTATTGTCAAATGATATTAAATGGAGGAAAAACAGACAAATAAAAAGAAGCAGCCCCAGGATCCAAAGAAACCCCAAGACTCCTCCCCTGTCAGTTGTAGCATCTCTGCCGCAGCCCAATTGTCGATCACTTCTGAGTCCGTCTTGGGCCTAGCGCGGACAAAGGGCTTGAAACCATAGGATTTCAGGGTTACAAACTTTAGAAAGTGCCCCATTTGGCAGTGTGTCAAAACCTTGTACCCCTGGTGAACATCAAAATAGCTGGTAAATGGATGTTCATCCCCCTAAAAATGGTATTAATAGGTATTGATCCATAGCCATTTCGCGGTATTTGCGCGGATCAGTCAAAAAACAAGGAACAGAAACGTGCAAAACATGTCCCAAGCGTGGCCCAACCCTCAAAACTTTGTTGATCGTGATCCATTCGCCAACCAATCTATCACAGCCAGCCGACTCAGCAAACTGGGAAGATGGTGTGAGTATCTGGGAAGATGAAAGACACCCTGGCAACATATCTTGGTCACTTCTTGTACATCATATACGCGATATATATATATATATATGTATATATATACTTAGAATATGAAATAGTATAATCTAGTATAACATAACAAAATCTCATGTAAGATAATATACAGCAATAATAGATTATATAATGCACAAAAAAATACTTGGAGATAATCTACTATATAGAGTGTATTACCCATACCTGTTTTAATCCAATCTATGGTTTCATCCAGTCAGTCTTAAGCCGAGCAATGTGTAGATCCATCTGTTCAAGCAAAATCCAGTAGCGCGTGAAGTCTATTGAAATCGATCAGAGACGAGTCACAGCTCAACGAAACATCACCACATATCACCACAATTCTTGAACATGCAGCAAAATAAACCATTTCATGTTTCAATGGCACTGTTAAATTATAGTGTCACTATCATAAACATGATAAACATCCACTGGATAGTGTCACTGATCAATGGCAGTTCAATGCCTGTGCTGTGCCGTTCCGGTTTATCCTCTGAGGCGCACCTTGATGAAGACTTTTTGGACCTGGGGCATCGGCGCAGCATGTTTCTCAGGGGGGTCATTTACCGCATTAAATGTGCATTTTAATTGGAACATCATCTATATATATATATAATATGTATGTCAAATATATATATATACACATGCGGAAATATTGATTGCCATGTTTGATTGCTAGAGTGTACACTCCTTGCATTAAAGGCGGATGCATGACACGTAAATACCAAATGATTGCTTCCTTTCTCTCCTTGCCGTTGACTGCCCATGGCTCTTCTGAAGCAATTCCCACTGAAGGTTGAGACTAAAAATTGATAAATATTGCCAATAACCGTGCTTCCCAAAGTCCAAGAAGTTTTGACCCATTCCCATTCCCACCCATCTACTATCTATATATAAATGTGGTGAAATGGTCGATCACTTTTGTGGTGAATTCCCATCAATAGTCCACCTGAAGATTCAATAATCAGTACCCAAGGGGCCTAGGGGGGTAAACCAACATAGATGTGGAATGCCTATGGTTTCCCTGGAATCTACAAATGCTGGATTTTCCACATCAAACTCTTGGTTCACTGGAGGGTAAGTCATCACCATTGTCATTCCTCCCAGGGTTTGGATTTCCCAAGTGGCGGCGTGGCTTTCTGCTCTGCGCCCTCCTTGGTGAAAATCCAACATGCTCCAACAGCTTCCCCATTGTGGCTGGTGATGTCACCATTTTGCATGTTACCATCTGGTTATGACTAACATAGCCATGGTATAGCTATAAAATGGCGATTTTCCATGGCTATGTTAAATAACCAGAGGGTAATTGTCCCATGAAATCACCTTTTTTGGGGACACACAATCTCCATGTTAAACCTCGATTTCAGATCATCGTTTGGGGCCCAGAATGTGGGGAGTTTGCTATGGAAGTCATATGAAGCCATGGCCCCATAGAAATAGATGATACCATGTTGACTGTGGTGAGAATTTATGATTTGCCGTTCTTTTTTCAATTGTGACTTTCCGCGACAGAGGGTCATATCACCATAGCTATTCCTGGTTGGGGCAGTTGTGAAAAACATCAGAATGGTGGGGAACCCATTCTCGGATTACGAAACAACAACAGTGATGAGATATAATCTGACTGTTAAATTGTGTTGTTGTAACTACATGATGGGTACCCTAGATATATCAAACATGATGCGCTTGTACATCAGATTATAACCTTAAGTATTCCATATATTGCTGGGGTTGACATTTGTGATATGGAGGTTTCCATACCAAAGGGGTTCCCTGAAATCATCCATTTATAGATGGGATTTTCCATGGTTTCCAAAGCATCCAGCTATGATTTTGGGGATCCCCCACTTATGGAAACCTCCATATAAGCTGATGTACTACCATCATCTCTGATTCATGGAGTTGTGAATCATCCATCCTGGCCAAAGAATCCATCGTTTGCTCGTCTTCGGGATGTGGAGATGGAGGGAACTCTACCTGCCCAGAGTGGTCAGCAGCAGTTTGAACACCATTAGTATGACAGTCATCACCATCATCATCATAATCATAACCATAATCATCACCAACATCATTGTCATTATCATAATCATTGTCATCATAATGTCACAATCAAAATCACCATTATCACCATCACTGTCGTCAACATCGGTGTCATCATGTTCATCATCGTTTTATGACGGTCATCGATCGAGGCGTAGACACATATATTTACTAATGTAGCATGACAGGACATAGGTACCACACTCTAAATACGATGAAGAAAATATAAGCTTGCATGGTGTGAACTTATATCATATCATATACTGTAACATATCATACAAGTGTCATACTGTACATAGACCTGCAACTTACACATCTATAGAATATTCAGTAATTACATGAATAAACTCGAAAATTGCAAAGTAGTTTTACATGCAAGTATATGGTTTAAAAACTGAAGCGGACTATATATAAACAGCATAGAATGTGAAGCTGCTATATACAAACAAAATGCATGTTGTGTAACAATACACAAAATTTACACCGTCTAAGACATCTATACAAACATATGATTAATACATAACATATCATCTATACGAGATACAATACATTCCATGTATGTCATAGCGTAAACATGATTGCATAATGTATCAACCTGAAATCAGTAGTAATGAGGTTGTCATGACAAGTAACCCATACACGTATATACATACAAACACATGTATAGATATATATATATATATATTATATATATTATGTATGATGTATGCATTTAATGTATGAGAGTTGGGCCACTAAGAACAGCCTTGTTGGTTGCGTATTTTATGGCGTTATACCACCTGTTTTTGGATTGTGAAAGAACCCATAGTGGGAACACAGACTGACCAACCTGTAGTTCATGGCATAATCAGGATACTGCTGTTATAGGGAGTTTTCCCAATGTAGGGATATTGAAGGAATTTACAATAATCCCGCTCCCTATTCCTATTGCTATATCTCCATTAAAGCCCCCCAAGGAAGCCGGCAAAATGAAAATAGCAATATGCACACATCTTATAAAATAACTATCTCATACTATATCCCTATTCTTTACCCCGTCGAAAAATCGTGCCAAGAAAAGGCCAAAAACATCCAATAGCTCCGTGAAAAATCGCCACCTGCAAGGTGGATCACCCTTGGTTGATCGGAACATCCCATGATTCCCAGATTGGTGGTGAATTCATCTGGTTGGTGGTTGCAACATGTTTCAACCCTTCTGAAAAATATGACTTCGTCAGTTGGGATTATTATCCCAACTGAATATGGAAAAATACCAACCAGTAATGATTAAAACCCATTGAATCCCACAAAATTCCCAAACTCCCCATAAAAATGGGTGATTTCCCATATTTTCCCCATCAAAATTCCCACATTTGTTCCACTAAGCACCGTTAAAATTCCCATTGATGATTGATATGGTTAGTAAAAACACCATTAACCATTAACCACCAATAGTTAGACATTAAAATTCCACTAACCACCATTAAAATCCCATTAAACACCATTAAAATCCAATTAAACACCATTAAAATCCCATTAAACACCATTAAACTCCCATTAAAGTCCCATTAAACACCATTAAACTCCCATTAAAATTCCCATTAAAATTCCCATTGATGTCTCCACAAATGGATATAATTTCTGCGCCTCCAAAGCCTCTGAGAGGATGGGCTGATTCGATGGTCGAGCCACAGCCAGCGGCGAATCCAAACAGCTCTTCTCCTCCAACTGCGTTCTGCAAATTGTTTGTTTACTGCTTTTGGATGGGATTTTAATGGTGTTTAATGGGATTTTAATGGTGTTTAATGAAATGTTAATCGTGCTTAATGGAATTTAATGGTGTTTAATGTGATCTTAATGGTGTTTAATGTGATTTTAATGGTGTTTAATGAAATTTTAATCGTGCTTAATGGAATTGAATGGTGTTTAATGTGATTTTGATGGTGTTTAATGGGATTTTAATGGTGTTTAATGGAATTTTAATTGTGTTTAATGAAATTTTAATCGTGCTTAATGGAATTTTAATGGTGTTTAATGTGATTTTAATGGTGTTTAATTGAATTTTAATCGTGCTTAATGGAATTTAATGGTGTTTAATGTGATTTTAATGGTGTTTAATGGGATTTTAATGGTGTTTAATGAAATTTTAATCGTGCTTAATGGAATTTAATGGTGGTTAATGTGATTTTAATGGTGTTTAATGGGATTTTAATGGTGTTGAATGGGATAATGGGATTTTAATTGTGTTTAATGGAATGTTAAGTGTGTTTAATGTGATTTTTATTGTGTTTAATGGAATTTAATGGTGTTTAATGTGATCTTATTGGGATTTAATGGTGTTTAATGGGATTTTGATGGTGTTTAATGGGATTTGTATGGTGTTTAATGGGATTTTAATGGTGTTTAATGTGATTTTAATGGTGTTTAATCGAGCTTTAATGGTGTTCAATGGGATTTTAATGGTGTTTAATTGTTTTTTAATGGTGTTTAATCGGATTTTAATGGGATTTTAATGGTTTTAAATTGGATTTTAATTGTGTTTAATGGGATTTTAGTTGTGTTTAATGGAATATTAATGGTGTTTAATAGAACTTTAATCGTGGTTAATGGAATTTTAATGGTGTTTAATGGAATTTTAATGGTGTTTAATGAAATTTTAATCGTGCTTAATGGAATTTTAATGGTGTTTAATGTGATTTTAATGGTGTTTAATTGAATTTAAATTGTGTTTCATGGGATGTTAATGGTGTTGGTGTTTGATGGAATTTTAATGGTGCCTAATTAAATTTAAATGGTGTTTCATGGTATGTTAACGGTGTTTAATGGGATTTTAATGGTGTTTAATTGGATTTTAATGGTGTTTAATGGATTTTTAATGGAATTTTAATGGGATTTTAATGGTGTTTAATGGAATTTTAATGGTGATTAATGGATTTTTTATGGTGTTTAATGGAATTTTAATGGTTTTTGATGGAATACTAATGGTTGTTAATGGGATGTTAATGGGTTATATAGTTACATGGGATTTTATATAATAGGTTACCCTCTGGTAATCAAACATGGTTTGCTGGAAATATCTTCCATTCATAGTTGTTTCCATTAAAAAACCTCCGTTTGGTGTGTTTGATCACTCAAGGGTAATTCCATTAATCTCCATTTATTCACCAAATATTGACCAATCATAACCACGAATTAATCACCATCAATATGAACCATCATTACCATGAATCAAGGGTAAATCCGTTAATCACCATCTATCAAAAAAAACTGATTATTAACCATAAATCCGTTAACCATCATTAACCATTATTAACCATTATTAACCATAAATCCGTTGATGTACTTTATATACCAGCAAACTAACATAGCTATGGATAAGCCACAAGTTGTAAATCATTTCCCAGGGAAACCCATGGTATTCCGTCGCTATGTTCGTCTACCAAAGGGTGTAGAATATATATATATATGATAAATGGATATATGTAGTACGTAAATACGTGATGTAAATATTGTATATATATATACATATTATATATATATATATGTATGGATAGCTGACATTGGGCATTCTTAATCATCTTAATCCAAACAGCTGTTTCAGGCGATCGTTTCACTAGAATCTGTAACCATGAATGGTATGATGGCTCGAAGCCCGTTGAACGTTGCAAGGTGTAGCCGGTTGCCAACGGATGTTTCTTTGGTTGATCATATTTTTTTCTAGCAAACCCAATATAGATAGACAAGTGGGAAACCTGGGAATATGATGAAATATGAAGAAAACATCATCACACGGTGAATTCTTGAGTTTGTGGGGCGATTTTTCCATTCGAGTTCGTTTCAAATGATGGGAAATCAACCAATAAGAATGCGAATATCATTGATAATTACAACGAGAACGGGATCTTCCCAGGTCTTTGCTTGATTCTTGTTGGGATATTGGGTTTTTTTGCATCTTGTTGTCAACAATACTCCATGAAAAAATCATCGCTCAAAATTCATGATGATTTTGAAACTTGCTAGTGAAAAGAAGATATACCAATGGAAAGTTGATGGTATTTCATGATCAATTGAAAAATGATGTTGCTATTCTATACCAATTCAGGACGAACAAAAAACACTAAAACACATAGATTCCATACCGCCCCTTCCATACCGCCCACTGATGCCCACTATCCAAACCAAGTTGCTAAGGCCAAGGCTTTTTTGCTTCCACTCGATCGGCAAGCACTAAGCCTCCATACCCACATGGGGGTTCCTAGAATGGGGGTACCTCCAAATCATCCATTCATAGATAGGATTTTCAATTCTAAACCATCCAGCTATTGGGGATCGCCCATTATGGAAACCTCCATATAAGCTGATGTACTACCATCATCTCTGATTCATGGAGTTGTGAATCATCCATCCTGGCCATTTATGGAAACCCCCACATAGCCATAAGAATCCATAGGACATGTTTTGGGCCACAAATTCACCGCAGGACACCCATCCTGACGGCAGCATGACAAGGCATACTCCCTTGTGCTACAGGGTGTTGGATGGCCAATATTGGCCAATATCAAACAGAATCATAGATGTTATGATGTTATATATATATAGTTGTTTTATATAGATATATATATATATATATATCTATATATTGGAATTGGTCCCTAAAGATCCGTCAATTTCTGTACTTTTAGTAGCCATCCATCATCCATCCGTTCTGCTCATCTTGGGCTTCCCAGGTCCCATGTCCCCAGATTTCTGGTCACTGATTCCGATTTTGTGCCCAGCTTCCTGGGCACCAAGTCCTCTTCGTGGATCTCCGCTAAGATCTGCACCGGTGCGTCACCAGCCAGAACGGTGTTTTTTTGCTGAGAATCATACGCTTTTCAAGCTGCCAAAAAGATAGAACAGCTAAAGGAGAAACATGTTTCACATATCTTTCTTTGTTTTGTTTAATTGTTGTATGTTGCTATAGTGGATATATAGGAAACCACAAACTTATTATACAAAAGATTGGATGTTCCCCCGAATAGGAATCTCCCACCAACTGGGAGATCATGGCTGTGGAATAGGCATTAGTCGGCTTAGCAACGTTTCTGAGTTTCATCCGCAGGGGAAACCCCCAAAACCATTTTCAATCATGTTGACCATTTCCCCAGGCTTGTGAAAAATCCCTATGATTGCTGGTCACCCTCCGAAAATTTAACATAGCGACAATTCAAAAATGTTTACTAAGTAATCATCTATGGTTTAGTTTCCATAGCTATGTCCACAGGGTAAATCTCCATTTACCATGAATTATCAGTATTACCCCTTAGTAACAATGAATAATCATTAATAATCATTAGCAATCATGAACAATCAGCTGGAAATCCAAAAACAATTTACAGATCCCATGAATTCTTGGTGGTTAAATCCAGGAATTGAGTGGTGGTCCAATTCCTAAACCCCCAACAGCGCCTGCACTTCGGAGGCGTCGCTTGGGGATCCAGGACATGATGAGATGGTCGAGGATGACTCTCTCCTGGTGCGCGAAATCGCCCCAGTAGGGGGCCACTGGACATGCTTCAATGTACCATCTGGTTATGACTAACATAGCCATGGAAAATCCCAAAAATAAATGGAGGTTTCTAGCTGGGAAAATCATCTATAAATGGGCCATTTTTCATGGCTATGTTAAATAACCAGATGGTAGTACACCGATTAGTGTCCTGGTACCAAATTTTGTGTGTTTTTCAACGATAAAATAATGGCTCCTGAAATTGAGGAGGGTGGGCCTCTGTTGTGTGTGTTTTTTTTTCTCAGACCCAATTTGTTCAGGACAAGCAGCAAATCAGGTCCAATAAAAATTACTTTACTTCGAGTGATCCCCACCATAGCATTTCAAGGCATATATTCTGACACTTTACCTAACCTGCTATCTGACATTCTGACAGTCTATCTGCCATTCTTTCTGGCGTTCTATCTGGCATTATATCAAGAGCTTGTAGTTGAGGTCCGGCGGGGACCACTGCGATCTAGTGCTTGCAGTTGAGGTCCGGCGGAGGAGGAGCAGGAGGCGGGAGGTGGAGAAGGCCGGAGGCGGGCGGGACAGCTGACATACAATCTAACAACCCTCACCTGGTTGGGGAAATATCGTTCTTGTAGGTCCAGTCCCTTCTTGGAGTATGTTCTTCCTCAAGCGTAAAAACCTTTTGTCCACCCTTCCTCTTCTTATAGCTGTTGTATCTTGCTCACCCCAATGATATATTGAATCTTCAAAATGTCAATTTCTTCAAATGATTAACTTCCTTATTAAGCCATTATTTTAAAAGAAACACCCAAGCAATTTGCAAGAGGGTAGCCCATGAGTGGCTCGGATCCTCAATAAATCTCAATAATATATATTTTTGTTGGATGGTACTCTATTGTGCCAAGGAATTTCTGGGGTAAAAAAAAATATCTTATAACCTTTCTTTGGGTAAAGCTGTTACTTGTGAAGTCCTTACTTGTCCTTAGATGTTTTTCGGGTTTAAAAGGAAAAGCAATTTAAAGTAGATTGATATAAATTGAAATCCTTACTCATTGATAGATTTCCTTCTGGGTAAAAAAGGAAACCAATTGAAAGTAGATTGACATGAATTGGAACCCTTACTTGTCTTTAGGTTTCTTTTTGGTTCAAAAGGAAAATGAATTGAAAGCAATTTGATATGAATTCAGATCCTTACTTATCCGTCTATTTCTTTTGGGTTCAAGAGGAACATGAATTGAAAACAATTTGATGTAAATTGAAATCCTTATTAATCCTTTGAGATCTTTAAGGTTCAAAAGGAAAATCAATTGAAAGTAGATCGATTTCAAATGAAGCCCTTCCTTATCAATAGATTTGTTTTTAGTTTCCAAAAGAAAATGAATTGATCGTAGATGGAAATGAATTGCAATGCTTACGTATCCTTAGATTTCGTTTAAGTTATAAAAGAAAATCAATTGAAAGTAGATTCAAATGAATTGAAATCCTTACTAATCCTTAGATTTGTTTCAGCGTTTCGGAAAATCAATTGAAAAGATGGGCAAATCCTTAGATCCTTATATCAATTGAGTCCTCCAGGTCAGACAATTTTATGAATCAACGGCTTGCTGGGGATGACCCTCAGTTCCCAGAATCCGATGGTTAAATTTTAAGGGACATCCACCAGTTTGAGATAACTTGGTTGAAATCACAAACTGTTTCACAGGCAATAGATATAACATGATATAACTTATATATATCCCACAAAAAAAATGAGGATAACCCAAGAAAAAACCAAAAAAAAGTTTGTCAGCAAACTTCCCATTATGATATTCCCCAGTGCATGAAGGGTAGTAGCATTACATAGTATTACCCCTAACCAATCATGATTCAGTAATGATCTTCCAGTATTTTGAATGGTCATCGGTGGACCCCATATCTTTGATCGTTGAGACATGATTATACACGTATAGACCACGGTTATCATCGGGAAATGGGATTTTTCAGGTTACCAATAAACATTAAATCTCTATAACCACTGTTATCACTGTTAATCGTCGCCGGGAAGATGAAATGGTCCTTATTTTATCATGACTCACCGAAGACTAACCTAAAAATAATGGTTACCCTCTGGTAATTTGTTACATAGCTATTGAAAATGGCCCATTTGTAATTGATTTACCTAATTAAAGATGGTGATTGTCCATAGTTATGTTAGTTTACCAGAGTGTATATCCTCATAAAAATCATCAGCCCGAGAAAATGGGAATCATCGTCTGGCCCAACGCCAGGACCATCTCGATACGGCCAAAATCTCATGCAGGGCTTTGTGAAAAGCTAACCGTTGCGATGCTTCCAACAATGCTTTTTGCAGGGAAGAACATCCCCAATTATCTCCAATTGATAAAGATGTTTCGGATTTGTTCCCATCAAAACCTGCATTTTCCATGATACGAGCCAGCTATAAAGGTTTAGATACAGTATGTATGTGTATATATATATACATATATACAGTATATATACCAGCTAACCAGCTATCGATTCAACCATCCCCTCCCCACAGGTGGTTGCCCAAATATTTCTGGGTCAGCCGGGGTCAGCTGATTGGGAGTTGAATCGCCATGAAGGCTAATCACCAAACCATCTACCCTCTGGTTATGTCATAGGAAAACCATAGGAAAATGGTGATTTAATGGTGATTAATGGGATTTAATGGGATTTAATGGGATATATCCTCTGGTTATGTCAAAATAGCTATTGAAAATGACCATAGAAATAGTGGATTTTCCCATTAAACATGGTGGATCTTTCAATAGCTATGTTAAAGTACTTTAACATAGCCTATGCATAGCTATGGAACATCATCATCACCGCGGCTTCCGTGGCAAACTTTGAGTTTTCTGGAGCACCATGATGATCAATAATCCATTAATACCCCCATCATGGCACCATGGAATATCCCTATCATAGCTGTGGGATAGCGTTAGCAATTCTATGTAATTTTCATAGTTGACCTAAATCCATTGGTAAATCATCATTATCCATCATTATCCCCATCAAAAAGGCGGGATTTCTTGCATTGTTTTTCATGACAGCAGGATAACTCTCTATCAACAGTCCATTCATATCCCCATTATATCTATATCTCCATTATAGCTATGGAAAATCCCTATAAAATATCCCCATTCTATCCGCACTATATAACCATCATATCCCCATTATAGATTCATGAAATTTCATTAAAATCCTTTCAACTCCATACTCATGTTGGTGATATCCATGATATCCCCATATCCATCTTCTTCAAAGCTCTCCAAAAGCCGCTAGGAGTTCCACCTGCCATCCATTTGTGCCATGTACTTCGCCATATTTCGTCGGTGCGACTGCAGGGTGGCTCTTAGGGCCTCTTGGTGCCGTTCGGCCATGGCTAACCTGAAGCTTGGCTGGGGGGCAACGTAAACATTGGTAAACCCAATGCCATAAACCTAGTAGACCTAGCATCCGGTGATGATTTGAGGAATTGGGTTTACCACACTGTGTATATAGGTCTATATAATCTTATTAGAAAAAGATCTCGTCTACATAAATATGATAGGGAAGGAAATGACAAATGATTCTTTAAAAAAATGATAAATACTGTGTTAATATATATATATATTGTGGAGGATACCCCATGTTCAGTTATATAGCAATTTGGACGTTTGGACACGCAGAAGACTGATAATTTCTAGGATCTACAACTTGGGAGTCAACAATTTTGGCATGAACCCAAAGCCGGCCGGGAAAGATCATGAAGGAAAAACACGTGACCTGCTGAAGCAGTATGGCCATTGGCCAGTGAAACCAAAAGAGGATCCAACGGACCCAGAGGAGGGAGAATATCAGAGACAAGATGTCTGGATTCTATCAGTTGAAAAAGAAACGTTTGAAAGTTTATAACAAGAAAAAGTCGGGGACTCAAACTCAAACCACCAAAATGATCCAAAATGACATTTCACGTGCCAACGTTGGGATTAGAATCAGCAAAAGTGACAAATACCAACAGAACTGAATATGAAACCAGAAGAGCGGTGATACTATTACCTTTTGCAAGCAGGAATGGTAAACAGTACGTTTCGAAATTCTTGATGTCAGCTTCCCTGGTAGTGGCTCCAACTGGGGACATTGCCAAAAAAGTGGACTCTGCCTCTAATGAGTCTACTGAGGATCAAAACAGCTGTTATTAAGGCTATTCATCCGCAGAAAAAAAAGTATCATAAGGTTCTTTTGAGAACCATGAATAATGAGGAGCATTGGCTCTGTGTTCAGGGCCACCTCTTTGCTAATTTTTGTTACTGTAGCTGCTGCTCTGTTTTGTGACACATTCAAGTTCTACGGCGGAGCACCCAGCCGGAACATGAAGGGCAATGCAGCCAAAGGTCAGCTGAGCTTTGCAATGCAGGGATACAGATGCTACGTTTGGCTGCTCTTTCATGCGAACAGACAGACAGTCAAATCAAAGTCAAAGTGAATACCGTCTGATAATTTAACATTGATATAGCTATGGCACAGTTCTTAATTAAATTAAGTGACTCGTCTATTTTTATGGACCATTTACCATAGCTATGTTGAATTACCAGAGGGTACCCCAACAATCAAAAGGCGTTGACACAAATATAAAAGCCATATTTTGAACGGGTACAGGAACACTTTGATTTAAGGATTTAACCATCCGTACCCAAAGACCCACATGCCCAAGTCGAAACAAGATAGAAGAAAGAACCAACATATATGGGGATTGGTCAAAACCCTATCCCCCTGGTGAACATCAAAATAGCTGGTAAATGGATGTTCATCCCCCTAAAAATGGTATGTATAGGTATTGATCCATAGCCATATCATTAAGTATTATCTCATCTGGGAAAAAAAAAACAAGATATATTCAAAAAATGCCAAAAAATATCTTCGCTAGGCCACAAGTCCTCTTCCAAGCTCAGCAATGGCCGTTGAAAGACATCCTCGTAGCCTGACAGGGCTAAGATGCTAAGATGGCTGAAATGGGTGGTTCTTTTTTTTTACCATCCCCGAGGTAGTTATGGCATTAGGATTACCACATTAATTAACCCAAAATAATATCATTTAATATGTATATATATATATATATATAGATATTAATTATATATACACATATATGGCAGTGTGTCAAAACCTTGTACCCCTGGTGAACATCAAAATAGCTGGTAAATGGATGTTCATCCCCCTAAAAATGGTATTAATAGGTATTGATCCATACCCATATAGATATAGAATGATATAGACTTACCTTCATCTTAGGTATACAGTACAGGGAAGTAGATTCTGCTGACTCAGTGGGTGTTGTGGATGGCTGGTTTGTAACCTGTCAGTGGGGATATCCCATCTATCCCTGTGGTCTGCGCCTGGACCGTCCATCCTGTGGTCAGGCTCCACTGCAAGTGCAGGCAATCGAAACCCAGGACAAATGCGACAATTCTCTTCTCAGACTTGTTGCGACAAATTCAGGGATAATTAGAGAAAATTACAGAATGATCATGGTGCCATGTCATACCATCATACTACCTTTGCCGGTCGGACCGAGCTTCTTGAGCCAGCATCCAAAGCACCAAAAGTCGCAGGACATGGATCTGCCTTACCTGAAACGAGCCTGGAAGGAGATTAAGCAATCCGACGAAAATGATGTTCCATGAATTTTCCTCTGGAAAATGAAGGATTTAGCCTGCTAAATCATTTAGCCTTCTGACCATCTGCTCCATCTGCGTGTCTCTAGATTGCTTCTCAAAGTCAAGGGCTTCTGAACTGACAAGGTCTGCTGCCGAAACATCTCATTTTCCCTTGAATATCGCCATTTGTCGCTCAAATACTCAAACAGACCAACACTTAACAACTCTGAAAAACGTTACATCCACCGTTTTCCACATGGTAAATTCTGCACGTTATTCCATGGTCCACACTTTGGATGTCCCGTGCCGCAACGGGCCCCGGACATGGCCAAAGTGGCAAAGGCCCAGCCGATGTTCGCCAGGCCCTGTGGGGTAAAGTCCTGGCTATGGAGCTATGGATGGTTTAAGTTATCAGATTAGCTAACGGTGATGTTTAATAGGATGTTTAAGAGGATGTTTATGCTAGTTCTATAGGTGTCATAGCTATTTTTCATATTGGTCTAATTAGTTCCTGGATGTTCTTAGTATGATTTATGGTGCTAGTGTGTACTTTATGTTTTAGTTTTTATGCTACGTAGTAAAGAATTAAATATTACGTATGATCAGTTGTGGTTAGTACGTGTTATTAGTTATTACTTGATATGGATAACGGTACTAATCAGCGAAATAGTTACATATAAATAGCGTATATCACTTGTAATTATCAAGAGTGATTAGCTATGTTATTACAATGGATGTAATGGTTGATAACAATCTGATAACATCAATAAGCATCAACAGTAGTTGCTTACTATTAATAGATATTCCCAATAGTAAATAGTTATAATAACTATTAATATGTCAATTAGTCATGGGTATAGTTATGTGGATATGAAAAAATGTGGCCAATACTTAATAGTTGTGGGATGTTATGGGCTAGTACTGGGATATGTGATATGTGTCTTGTTTTCTGGGGATATTCGCGGTGTTTGAAAATCCCAAGGGTAATGAATGGGATACTTTCTGGTAATTTAACGTAGCTTTTGAAAATGACCATTAATAGTGGATTTTCCCATTAAAAATGGTGATTTTCAATAGCTATGTTAGTTTACCAGAGGGTATGTATCGTGGTGGAGATGTTTGATCCCATGCTAAGTTGCTTTAACTTTTGGTGGGTTGTGCTAGATCCATCAAAAAATGTCATCCAAAATCAGAAATTAACGGGATATGAATAGGATGTTGTGGGGATCTACCTTCAATTGATGGCTGTGTGAATTCAAAACGGCCAATTACTGGTATATTTGTGGGAAAATCAATAGGCATGTGGGGATATACTGGGATATGTCTTCAATGGTTGGGAATAACATAAAGTCTTGTTATGTTTCCTTGAAGGGATATTGACGGGGATAGTAATGGGATGTCAAAACTGGGTGTTTTCAAAGGGAACTTGTTATGGGATCATGGGACCATTGGGCCATGGGAATATGAACCAACCACTTTTTGGCTAATTATTTGGCTGAAACCAGATGGGATGAAAGCAACAACATCCCATCCCTGAGGGATACTGTGAAAATTGGCTGCATCTCTTGCTTTTTTGGGGTACCATTGTACCACTTTAGGAGAGTTTACCACAGGGAAAATATGAAAAAAAAAAGGTGATCAGAGCCCACATGTAAGACAACCATCATGTCTTAACCACAGGCAAATCTGTTCAAAACTCGCATTGAGGCCCAGCAACATGGTGAATCAACAAAAACTGATAAATATATTGGGAAACCAGACAAACTGTGAATTCAAATAGAACAAGATGGGAATGTACTCTGAAATGGTGACCATAGACAGAGGGAGGGTTTAGGGATCATCCGATTTGGATGACGTTTCCGCCATGACGACTTGAAACCATCAGTTCCGCCCATCAGAAAAGTTCAGTTGGTTACCCTCTGGTAACTTAACATCTTGAAATTTGGCATTTGTAGTTGATTGCCCTATTAAAAATGTTTTTTTCGTCCATAGCTATGTTAGAGATGTTAGTTTACCAGAGGGCATACCAATCTCCAGGTATTTCCATGGTATTTCCATGGTATTTCCATGGTTCTTCAATCCCCGACCTTGGCATTTCGGGCCACCTCATGGGCTATGTGATCCTCAGGCACAGAGGCACGCGGAAAACCGCTTCGGATAATGTGACTTTTTTATGTCAGAAAACATGTCAGAAAACATTTTTTTTTCCCAAATATATATATATATATAGTGTCCCCCAAAAAGATAGAAAAGTTACAACCTGAAAAACGACGGGAATTTTTTTCAGGTTTGCAAACTTTTCTATCTTTAGTATCGACTGTAAATTTACAGGGTTTCCTTAATTTTGATGATTTTAAGTGCACAATTCCTTGTAAATTTACAGGCGATACTAAAGATAGAAAAGTTTTGCGCCATAAAAATGATCGAATTATGTTTTCTTCTCACATATATGCAGACGATACTAAAGATAGAAAAGCTTGGAAAAGCTGAAAACCCTGTAAGTAGCCCACTTTTCCCATTTCCCGAGCCTACAGCTGTGATGGTTCCGTCTTTGGTCCATGTTCTCAGAAAGGGTTTGGCCTTTTGAAAGACCATTGTGTCCTTGTTGCACTCTTGAGCAGCCCCTTGCATTTTGTCGGGCTATGGCTCCCAAAAAGTCTTGCCAAAGTTGGCCCTTGTTTCAGCAAACAGTTTCTGCATCTTTTCTATCTTTAGTACCCCCTACCTATTTGCATCCTTTACCACACAAACTGGGTCAGAACCTGCATGTATTACTTTTCAATTTTCGGGGCCCCACCACGCATTTCGCAACCTTAAAAAGAAACAGAATGCACACCAAGTCAAGGGTTTCATTTTTGTTGTTCATGTCTTGTGCCTTCAAAATCTTTGCGTGTTTTTGAATAGACATGCTGGGTCAATAATTGCATTTGTTGCTTTTCTATCTTCAGTACCCCCCACCTGTTTGCCTTGTTTGCTGCATCCCCCGGGTTCAAACTATGTGTGCAACTTTTCTATCTTTAGTATCCCCCACCTATTTGCGTGCTTTACCATCCATACTGGGTCAGAACCTGCGTGGAACTGCATGTATTACCTTTCACTCTTCGGGGCCCCGCCGCCTATTTACATGGCTTCAGACTTCAGTTTGGATAGATTTTGCAAAGAAAGCACAGGCTTGCAAAGACATGAAACAAGCAACCAAAAAGAGGAAAACGAGATCCAGCATCCAGCCCCGATCCCGCGCTTAAAAACCTTTGAAGAAAGGAGGCTTTTGAAAGAACAGCATGCAAAAAAAATGCAAAAGAGGAACCCAGGACCAAGATCCAACGAAACAAATTGCATTTGTTCAATGCACCCCGAGTCAAAGTTTTCATGTGTGCGGTTCATGTTTCGTACCTTCAAGCTATTTGCATGGTTTAGACACACATACGGGGTCAAAAAATGTATTTGTTGCTTTTCTATCTTCAGTACCCCCCACCTGTTTGCCTTGTTTGTTGCATCCCCCGGGTTCAAACAATCATTGCAACTTTTCTATCTTTAGTATCCCCCGCCTATTTGCGTGCTTTACCACCCATACTGGGTCAGAACCTGCGTGGAACTGCATGTATTACCTTTCACTCTCCGGAACCCCGCCGCCTATTTACATGGCTTCAGACTTCAGTTTGGATACAGTAGATTTTGCAAAGAAAGCACAGGCTTGCAAAGACATGAAACAACCAAAAAGAGAAAAAGGAGATCCAGCATCCAGCCCCGATCCCGCGCTTAAAAACCTTTGAAAAAAGGATGCTTTTGAAGGAACAGCATGCAAAAGAACTGCTAAGTAGGAACCCAGGACCAAGATCCAACGAAACAAATTGCATTTGTTCAATGCACCCCGAGTCAAAGTTTTCATGTGTGCGGTTCATGTTTCGTACCTTCAAGCTACTTGCATGGTTTAGACACACATACGAAGTCAAAAAAATGTATTTGTTGCTTTTCTATCTTCAGTACTCCCCACCTGTTTGCCTTGTTTGCTGCATCCCCCGGGTTCAAACAATCATTGCAGCTTTTCTATCTTTAGTATCCCCCACCTATTTGCGTGCTTTACCACCCATACTGGGTCAGAATCTGCATGTAACTGCATGTGTTACTTTTCAATTTTCAAGGTCCCACCACCCATTTACATGGCTTCAGACTTTACTTTGAACAGATTCTGCAATGACATAGCTGCCTTAAATAGAAGCAATGCAACCAAAAAAAGAAATCCAGCATCCACCCCTTAAAACCTTTGAAAAAAGGATGTGGTTGAAGGAATAGCACCCAACAGAACTGCAAAG
>Ga0126342_10003343_pt1 | contig 26414 bp, 24 predicted proteins | sample Cyp1metagenome_FD_92528 | JGI IMG/M metagenome (GOLD analysis project Ga0126342, IMG submission 92528) | Coral microbial communities from Lord Howe Island, Old Settlement Bay, Australia - Cyphastrea 1 metagenome | ecosystem: Host-associated > Invertebrates > Cnidaria > Coral ...
CGTACCAGAGGAGTTGGCGGTCATTGCCGAAAGCTCCCTGCTTAACAAGGTATTTCCTTCCAAAAAGGAATACCAAAACCAGCTCAAACTTGGGTTTCACAGCTGGCGAAATGGCCTACCGTCCATGCCCAACTCAGAGATTTCCGATTTCAGCCAACATCTCTGGACAGAGCATTCCAAACACGTCACTTGTCACATCACCAAATCATCCATCAACTCGTTTCAAGAAACCTTCGAGGGCGCTGTCTTCCATTGTGAAGACAAACAAGCCTCCTCATTGAGAATATACTGCCCGTGCCTATACTACCAAACCATCGAACAAACCTTTCAGGATCCCTCCATTTTCGAACCGGTCTCCCAAGATCCTGAATCCATCGTCACATCTCTTGTCGCTCTTCTACATCGACAACATGGAAAAGCCTACCCTTGGGCGGTAGGACAGGGACGACAATTGCCAGCAGGTTATATCCTGGCAAAGAGGAAGAAAGAGTTTCGCAGCGGCCGACCCACCATCTCCTTTGTGGACTCTCCGTTTCGCCCGATGCTCAACATCCTCGCCAGACTGATCTTTCAACTGATTCCAGTGGCATGTCCAAACCACTGTGCGTCTGGGGATGTATACACACTCTTATCCATCTTCAAATCCGCACCAGTGGACGCAGATCTCATTCTGGTCAATCAAGGCCTGGCTGGTTTCTTCACCAGCATTGATCAAGATCGTTTCATTGGTGCATGGTTCATGCTCTTGCATTTTCTTAGACCCCACATGGATGTTTCTGACAACGAAGCATTCTCGGTTTATCCAGGAAAGACGAATAACCCAGGCGACATCATCAAGGGCCGCACCTTCCGTCGGCTCAACGTCACCAGAAAGATCACCATCAAAGATGTTCCTGATCTACTCACGTCAGCGTTGAACATGCAGACGTTTGCTCTGGGTCAAAAATGCATTCGACAGTGTAGAGGCAGCCCCATGGGCAGTCCACTATCCCCAGCACTCTGCCTGATGGTTGGTTGTCTCAATCAGTGAACAAATCTGGTCCATCAACTTCAAACAGCTTCTTAGCAATCACCACTTATTCATCCGACATATCAGATATGTGGACAACCGCCTCATCTTTGGTGACTCACGTCTTCGAGACCTTCCACCATATGAGGTACTGCTGGACGAAGGCTTCTATGGAAAACCCATCATCCTTGAAACCGAACCTGATCGGGAATTCCTCGGATTCATGCTTGAAACAAAACCCTTGGAACTGATCTATCAAGGTCCCACCAACATTTCCCAAGTCTTATCTCCTTTCTCAGCTTCTCCACCCAAAGTGCTGCTCAGCGGATTTCGTTCCCGTTGCCACATCGTGGTCAAAGGGGCATTTCCCGACTTCCGTGTTCGTCAAGGGCTCGACCAATTAATTCAATTGTATACTTTGGCTGGTTTTCCCAATGAGGAACTCCACGCCATTTCATCTCAGATTTTGATTCAGCATCAGAACCTTCAGACGCATGAGCAAAAACTCGTTGCTGTCAACGGTATACGGTATACGGATGTTTCTTCTCGGTTTCTTGGTTGTTGTTGTGTGTTGTTCTTTTCCCTTCGTTCCTTGTCTTTTAGTCTGGCTCAAACTCGTTTCTCCGCTTTCCTTCGCTACGTGCTCCGTTTCATTATCGACCACACCCAGTGCCGTGAATTTCATCATCATCTCGCTCGTGCCATCATGCATTTGAACTGCCTCGCGGGATTTCTCCCCTTCTTTGAACCTGCACTTGAATGCGATGACCCAATGGGCGAACCTTTTACCCGTACCGGGCGCTCACATCCAGCGGAACCTTCACACATTTGTTCCTTTGCCATCCTCCTCCTCAGTATACCTACATTGGCATCTCATGGGGGCATGCCCACCCACAAGGTTTTGAATCCTGAGCCAAATCTTCGTCCTCTTTCAATTTCCAGCCGTCCACGCGACGAAGAAGGTCACCCAGCCATTGCCCCAACACTTCACAAGCCGATGTCCGATTCTTGCCCTCCATCAGCTCCAGTTCCACGTCCACCGGAACCAGACACTCCTCGTGTGACGACCCGGACAAGAACTGCTGTCCCCGTTCGATCAAAACAACGATCCAACAACCCTGTGGATCCACAACCGAAGAAGAAACAACGATCGGTCGACACTACGGTCCATTCGTCGCCAAGCCTACCCATCTCTTTGCCACTTATTGCTTCAATTCAGATGATTCAGAAGAAGACGTGACCTCCAGAGTCCACTCAGCTCATACTACATCAGCAGTCGATACCGGCACCATCTCTTCCACCATACCAGCCGACCGCCCAATTTCACCACCTCCAGGAACTTCAATTCCAATCGCCACTCCAAAAGATCCTCCACACAACTCTACCATTCGAATCCTTCAGCCCACAGACTCCGACCGGAGCATCCCTCATTCGACTATCAGACCATGGACAGGAACTGAAGACCAAGAATTGATCAATCTCAAGAATGACAGTAAATCTCGCCCGTCGTGGAAGTCGATCAGGGCCAGACTCCGACGAGATGCCCAGATATGCAAAATCCGCTGGAACCTTTTGAAGCAGATGTCCGACCAATATGGCTCGGAAACGCCTCGGAACGAACCAGAGGCCAAGGACTAAACGACGGAGGAAAAAGAATGCAGCTTCGTCATGCTGATACTTCGATCTGTTGCTCTGTTTGTTTCAATTTTGTTGTTCTTTTTCCTTTCCTTTTACTTTGTGCGGATTTCTACTACCTTTTATTTGTCCAGTCATTATATGGCTCATCCATCCAGTTGCCTAGCCTTGAACCCTGATCGGTCCCGTTCTCGGGATGATCCGCCCATGTGGACCCACCCGACTCCTGATCGACCTCGCAATCCACATCATCACGAATCGTGGAACTACACCCCATTGCTCCGTCATACTAGACGAGTGTTGATCATCATCGACCTTGAACAGGTCCAACATCTTATGTCTGCACGTCAAAGTGATGTCATGCAAGCCACGACCTGTAACGCTTTGCCTTCACTTGGCAGACTTGAACAGTATGTTCACTTACAGCTTCTTGGTAACTCCAGCCCAGACTCAGATTCTCACTGTTGACACCATCCTCTACTACGTCAGTCAGCACATCAACAACACTTGGGGCTTTTACTTGGAACCTTCCTCTATGGATCTCCGTTGGTCTGACTGTACAGGAGACACGCTTGCGCTTCGCAATCATCAACTCCTTATTGACCTGTTACGCGAACAACGTCCTTATTGGACTGAAGGCCAAGAATTCGGAATCCTCAATACGATTAGAGATTTTGACAATCCAAGTCAACCGTACATTATGCGCATGAGTTGCCATCAGGCACTCCCTAACCCAAACATGCTGCCATGAATCAATTTCATGGAAAATGGACCGACTGGTTCTGTGCAATTGGCTGTCTCAATTTCAGTTTTGTTTTCTTGCTCCTTTTTTCTCGTCCTTATGTTTTCGTTCATCTCCTTTTGGCTTAAGTCTAGATCATGACCAAACGGGATTCCTCATTTGCCGATTTAGAATCCCCCCGCAATCCAATGAGCTTCCCACGCCGTCATCCTGCCCAACATGGAAGCGGCGCTGCTTCTTCATTTGGTGCTTCTTCATCGTCAAATCCAATGTTACCTTGGGCATACGAAACGCTTCCTCCTCAACGAACTGGTGAAACAGGAACGACTGTCGAACCCCACCAACGTGGATATACTACCATAGTCCCCTCAGTTCCTCTACCACATGTCAGCCCACCAGGCCCTCCGTTGGAAGATTATCCGTTACAATCGGAACTGTCACAGAATCATCGGGTGCTCCACACAAAAATATTATCTAAATATTGAAAATAGTAAAAGTTACAGGTACTGCAAAGAGGTCATTCCACCTCCCCATTCGGGCAATCCCAGTCGCCTGATGGTGACGGAGGTAGATCGATATGGAGTCCAACGAAACCGTCAAGCGGAGTTCTTCTTCAATGGAATTGTTGGTCACGTCCGCTCCTACGATGGTGGACACATCCACAGCTGGTCTGAGGCCACCCGGCTCGCCAATTATTGGCGTCGTCACTACAAAATTCCTGAAGTACATGATGAAGATACCTCGTGGACCTCATCGTGGCAAGATCACCACCGATCGTCTGACAATGCTGCCAACACCGCTGACACCCAGGGGGAACAGCCAGAATCCGAAATGGAAGATGACACGTCCGTGACTGTTGAGACGGGCAATGTGTCGATTCCAAGTCAGGTCCACCAACTGGCATCCTTGCTTCACAATATTCTCCTGTTTGACAGGGAATACAATGCACCGATCCTTGAGAAGCTCGAGGCTCCTCCGGCAGATCCAAATGCCAACCCTATCCAGTTGTTCACGGCAAGCGACCTGGCTCACCTTGCAAGCCTTCGCAGACTCTTGCCCAACATGCTCAGAATCGTGAACTGGATGACATCTCGGAGATCTCCGACTAGATGGGGCGCGAGCTGCACGGAAACTCCTGAGCGGATTGGTAATTAACTCTTGTCACTGGTTTTTTGATTAAATAATCCGTTACCAGTTGACCGTATCAGAGCGTGACCACCTTGTCCAGGTGTGAAAAAAGCCCTGCGTTAGCAGGGCGTGTGTGTGAACCATCTGAAAAAATGTAAAACTTCTATTTCTGATTTCACCTGTTCTTTGATGCAAGGGAACTGCTACTCTCGATTTCACTTGTTCTTTACAAGCAGGGGAACTGGGCACTCTGTGACTGACCCAGTTCAACGAAGCTATGTCACAGAGTGGGATATCTGGATTGGCCATCCAGACGTACCTGCAATCTCCAATTTATCGTCAATGGCAACCGGCTAAGCCAAGAACCGGCATGTCGAACAATTGGTTCCTGTTTTTCCTCTTTTCACCGCACAGTTGTCGCAATCTGTCAAGAGAGGTAACGACTTGGTTTAGATGGATGCGTTGCTTTTAGCAAGGACATTGAAAGAATTTCTTCACACTGTTTCTCGCCTCTGGCCATCAACCAATACCTGTCAGGTTTAATTGGTGTGTTTTTGCACGTAAGATGCATTCCACATCAGAATTCGCAATGACTGTTCTGAGCAAGTGTGTGTGTATGTGCAAGAAGAGATGGCTCTAGCGTAGCATCAGGTATGTGTGTAAGTGCAAGAAAAAGATGTATCCAGCGTAGCAGGAAGCACGGGAAGCATGTGTGTGTATGTGCAAGAGAAGATGTCTCTAGCGTAGCATGAAGTGTGTCCCACAGTGTGTGTGTGTGCGTGGAACATCTGAACAGATGTAAAACGTCTGTATCTGTAGATGCAGGGGGCTGCAGGGAGTGTCACAGTTCTGCAGCCAACAAAGACGGCTATGACATTCTGTGATATCGATCTGGGACGCTGGATCGACGTACCTGCTATCCAAATCATTTTCCAGCGTAGTTTACGTCCTAGCAACCGGCTAAGTTCAGAACCGGACAGAAGATCTTTTGCACGGATGTCGCAATCTGGTATCGACTTTTTCTATTTATCATATTCCATCGTCATGGCAGAGGGCTAAGCCGAGAGCCCTGCACGCTGACATGGTCTTTGTCCAGATGTTGGTTTTTACATGGACTTGGCATTATTTATTCCTTTTTCTTGGAACCTTAACATTGTCTTTGTCGAGATGATCGGTTTTCCATCCTGGTTATTCTATATATAATTCCTCTGAAGTCCACCCGGCGTCAAAAGAGTCTTGTTTGATTGCACGTTATGGGATTCAGTTCCCGACGGATCACTCCAATGATCCAGTTCTTTTCTAGTGTGTGTGTGTGTGTATGTGCAAGAAAAGATGTTTCTAGCGTGGCATCAAGTATGTGTGTATGTGCAATTGAAAGTTATTGGCCCCACCCCACCCCACCCAATTTTCATAAAATGTACACAACCACACGCGCGCCTTGCACTCCGCTAGCCAAAACCTGTTGCATGAATTATTTGCTCTGCCCATGAGTGTTTGGAAATTCGAGGTAGAAATAATAAGGTGCTTTGGGACTATCCAGGCAAAATTTTCAATCAAGGATTTTGGAAGGTGACGCATCATGTAGGAACAATGTCATGGCCAGAACCTTTGATATTTTTTCACTGGTGGGTTCTTGTGCTCGTTGATGGGTTTGTTGCAATTCGATTAACTTAGCGGGGTGGGTGGACCTATTTGTGTTCTTGGCTCATAGTATGTTGGCCGGTAGTGAATTGGCTGCTCAAATTTGACAAAGTGCTGTGCAATGTATTAGTGTAGGACCGTTTGACACAGATGGTCCCTCACTATTGGAAACCAGATGAACATCCAGCATGATATGATTCAGGCTACTCTCACAGGCTGCCCTGTTTGGACACAAGTCATTGGGTACGCAACCACACCTGGGCAAGATAAGCCTTGGGGGTACAAATTTGGTGATTTATCGCTGCATTGGTCTTAGTGTTTCGGGATGTCCAGTTCTTTTGGGTGAAACCTCACAGGTGAATTGCACACTACATATTGTCTGTACAGTTGACGGGTTACAAACTAATAAACATACAGTTCTGACGGGGATCGACCATGCGTTTACCTTGTTGCTGTCTTTGAACATGAAAGTTAATCTGTCTCAACCGTCCAATCATTGTTCATGGTTTCTCATACCTCCTGCCTTTGTCATTGAAAAGGAAACCCACTATCTCTGTTTCCATTTCTTCCATGATCTGTTGAAATTAGAGATGCAAAGAGCATATTCACTAACGCACTGCCGAGACATCCTCGACTCCGATCTCACTCCGACCGAGTACTGTCGATCTCAGCAACCTGACCCAGGCCACATACTGAGAGACTTGCGAAGAAACGGAAAAGGATGTGTTATCAGATGTGTGAAAACTTGCACAAGGCAATTGTCAGATCCTTGTCTTGTGCCGCAGGACGTGATTCATAAAGAGTTCGGCTCCGAGTCAGGATTTGCGGATGTAAAAATGTAGTGTCTACCACCCTGAGATTCCAACCTGTACCTGGTACAATCAGCCAGGCAGCTGAAGACAAACAAAAATAAAGCACTTTGTATCTTCTACCTTTGGGTCCTGTACCGGGGGCGGGTGGATTCCAAAAGAACCCAGAGCTTGTGCCAGTTGTCCTGCGAGCAAAAAATCCCTGAACAAAAACCCGCTAGATGCTTCTTCCACATTGATATACTGCTTGACATATAGTATGAGAGATAGCAAACATGACTGTGCGGCCAGATTTAGGAAGGAATCTCTGTATATACAGTTTAATTACCTGATTTGAAATTCAATAGATGATGTGAGACCAAAGGAATGTCTAGGTCAGACCCAGCTCTGGGTGCGACAAGGATGTCTAATGATGGCTGGTTTCATTGAAACCTTTTCAGGTCTGTTGTCTGGAGGGTTCTGTAGGGAAAGCCGTGGTTGCTATAGGGGTTTGAGGTCTTGAGTACTGTTTATGCAATGTGCCGGGCGGCATATGTGCGCACATGTAGCACACGATAGCGGTTTTATGCCTTTGCTCCTGTATGTTGCTGCAACCTTTCGCGCACTGTGGCGTTCACGCGTTATCATTGCATTGATGTGTCTGATGTGTATTGATATGTTTTGACGTGTTTTGCAAGTTTGCGCTGCTGCCCTCTCGGCTGCCGGGCCAACGTTTTAGTCTCATGAGTGTTTGATGAAGTGTTTGCATTCTCATTTTCTGTTTGTTTTTTGCCTTTTCCCATTCCACATGTAGTAGTTTTTAGAATGATGTTTTATGTTGAGTCTGGAAAAAAGGCTTGAGGTATCTTGAGGTGGACCTGTTGTCAAGTAGTACATCTTGTATGCCTTGAGCCTGAGCACTTCACTATATAAGTCCGTTTTTGCCATTTGATGATTATATATAACTATATATATATATATTTCAACCCCGTCGTTTGGACTTGGTGAAGATTGAGGCTAGAGTTGCTGCGAGAGTTTGCGACACCTGCGGGTGTCTGGAGCTATTTCCTGGCAAAGCTGCATGTGCAAGAAGAAGTGGAGCTGGCTTTGAAGTGTTTTGAAGTGTGTTTCGCACGGCGGCAATACCAGCATGACTTTTGGTGGCAGATTCGCTGAAGGGATTCTGTGTACATAGTTTGTTTTGAGACCAAGGCGTCTGCACTGTATGTGAAGGCAACTTCTCCTGATACCTTGGTAGAGGCCGCCGCTGAAGCTGGGAGGAATGCCGTGAAAATGCTGTGAAGATATGTGAAGAATATGCTTACGTCAGGGACTGTGAGTGAACTTTGTTGTTGGGTGAGTGAGGTGTGGTCAAGCAAAGCGTGAATGCATTGAATACATTCAGCCCTGCCCATATCACTCCACTTGCAGGATGTTGTGGCCGGTACCAGTGAGTTGCTGGTAGAAGAGGTAGTCAGGAAGCAGCCTAGCCCTGAGACCCAAGTGGGAGCTTACATTTGCACATGTCCTCATAATTTTCGCTCTCCTGTGTCGTACAACCGGCAACATGTCTTGCCGGCTGGCAGCATACATATTCTTACACGTCCTTTGCTTCAATTACGGACAGTAAGTCTAATGATGGGGTGACGATCAGATACAACAGCTGCATCGCTAGGATTGCTGATGGCGTGACATCAGCTCGCTGCTCAAAGCAAAAAACATGACACTATGGAATCTTGGAGCACCAAGTTGGCATCTTAGTTTTCTCAGGCCTTGAACCGTCGTCGAGATGACAGTATTAGCGTAGTCTCGGAGGCTGTGATCCGCTTTCGCAAGTGTGCTGACAGTCTCCAGACTCCAAATCACTAAAACTACGCTGAAGATACTTTTTAGAAAGGTTTGGGCAGCCCAAATATTTGCTTTGACAGTAGCTGCAACCCCTTTTTTCCAAAACCACATCCGCTAAGGTTAAGACAAGGCAGTTGAATGCAAATTCGCGCATCCATCCTTCTCGATGATAGCCAGAAGGATTGCATGGAACAACTACTTTTTGATTTTTGCATCTATACAATTTCCGAAAAGAACGTTCACCACTCATCATCTTCGCTACACACAAGTAGGACAAGAGTTGCGTTTTTGAAGCTTCTGACTGTCGTACCATGGTCGCAGGCCTATTCCTTGAAAAACTTGAAATCTGGCATGGTGCAATGATCGCATTTCTACTCTCCAAAGCGTTAAGTTTTTAGATTTCTATATTCTCCGAACCATCAAACTTTTGCATGGAGCTGTGTCCTACCACGGCCGCGTTTCTACACTCCAGAAACGTTAAAAATCGAGCATGGAGCTGTATATACCATACCACAGTCGCATTTCTACTCTGCAAAAAAATGTTTTACAGCAGTGGGATTCTACTCTCCGGAGGCTGTGAAGGCTAACGTTTTTGAACGCCCCCCACATGCCATGCAAAATGAACATCGGAATGTGATCCGCAGTTGATGGACACAAGAAGGATTGCTTTGTTCCTCCTGAACATGTGACGGCTCCAAAGATCCTTATCTTGTGCACAAAAAGAACTGAAGAGGACGGCATGAACAATCAGAAGCGCCACAGATGTTGTGAACACGTTTATGATGTTTTCCGATTTGCTAGCGGTACTTTGACAAAACCCCGTAGAATACAAGTAAAGCCCGCACAAGGCGGGTGGCAGACGCTTCCAGCAAAAAGAAATGTTGTACTATAGGAGTGAAGGGCAACTTTGCCTATAGAAATGGAATGAAGCCTCTAATCTTCTCAACTCTTTTCTGAATTCGTCCTCGCATTCTCTCACCTCTTTCCAACTCTTCTCGACTGTTCTCAGCTGTTCTCAACCCTTCTCAGCGCTTCTCAGCTCTTCGCAGCTCTTCTCAGGCCATCTCAGCTCTTTCGCAGCTCTTCTCAATTCTTTTCATCTCTTTTCAGCCTCTTCTCACGTCTAACTCAACCTCTCCTCAAGTTTTCTCAACTCTTCTCAGCTTTCACCTCTTCTCAACCTTTTTTCACCTCTCTCAACTCTTCTCACCCCTTCTCAACTCTTTTCATCTATTCGCCGCTCTTCTCAACTCTTCTCAGCAGTTCTCAACTTTTCTCACATCTGCCCAACTCTTCTCAATTCTCCTCGCCTCTGATCAACCCTTTTCACCTCGTCTCACATCTTTTCGACCCTTCTCAACTTTTTGCACCTCTTCTCTACTCTTCTCACCTCTTCTCACATACTGTCGCCTTGTCCCAAGTCTTCTCACTTCTTCTCGGCTCTTCCCAGCTCTTCTCAGCTCTTCTCAGCTCTTCTCACCTCTTCTCACCTCTTCTCACCTTTTCTCACCCGTTCTCACCCCTCGCCGCTTTTGAACTCTTCTGAACCTCTTTTCAATCTCTGGCCAACCTCTTCGCGCCTTTCCTCACCTCTTCTCACCTTTTCCCACCTCTGCCCAACACCTTCTGCGTCGCCTGTACTCAGTGTGATTGAGCTGATTTCATTTCTTGTGTAACTCAGAGATTTTGTAGGAAACTTCTACCCGCGCAGCGGCAGCACCAGTGAACCTTGATGCAGCCAATCTAATGCGATCTGCAGAGGCTGAGTTGCAATGCATTGTCGAACTACGCCACTACGCTCAATGGCAACAGAAATAATATACAGCTCCAAAACCGGATGGGATCTGGGCGCCAAAGCAAAAAAAAGTACGATTTTGAAGCAGCTACTAAAAGGAATGTAAAAACCCTAACCAAAATCAACAACCCGAAGCCAAACCTATGATTCCTATGATAACCCCCAACGTTTTTTTAAGCGCCCAGCGCGGTTGTGCCTCAACTTGCGCGCTACATGCTCACAAAGGTGCATGTTGTGCATTATATATGTTGCCATATTCAACTTGCAGCACTACATGTGAGAAAAGGTATACATATATTGTCATTCTGCTTTGGTGGGCGGGAGGCGTGGCGCGCCCTCCCGCCATTCCCTCCCCTCCCTTTTTATTTGAATCCAAGCTTGCACACTTGCAAATACATCATATGCTCTACATGATAGACTTTCAAATTTTATATGCGCACGTTGTTTGCCAAAGTAAAGCCTAGTCCAACCCTATTCCAACTGTAAGCAAGTTACACTGGCGAGAAACCCCAAACCCCAAACAGTCTGGGGGGTAGGAAATCAGTGTAGGAGATACAGGCAGCAGTAGCTACAGAACAGTAACAGATCAGGTTAGGCATTGTCGGAACTCCAGCAGCAGGAGCTTGTTTGGTCATAGGAAGCAAAACTATGTCTACTGCCCAGGCACTCAAACCGGGACCTTTTGCGAATGTCACAAGATCGTCAAAGAAGGACCCGGAAACCTCATAGGAGCATCCAAGAAGAGCTGTCGTACAAGCACCTCAAATGCAGAGCATCTTCAAGATCTTCATGCAAGGACCTCCTAGGGAGGATTTCACTAGGATCTACACGAGATCTTCTCACAAGGACCTCACAAGGACCTCTAAATGACTTCGACCCAGCTCCTGCGAAGGGTTTTTCCCCAAGAACTGCTGCCCAATTTAATTTTCCCCTTCATCTACAGTACATAACATCTCCTACTCCCTTTACATCACCTACATCATCTACAGCAACTTCATATTTAAATCACATAAATCATCCACATCATCTACATCAACATCGTCTACATCATTTATATCATCTACTTCAACTTCATTTACATCACTCATCTACATCAGCATATCTATACCATCATCATCTACATCACATACATCATCTGCACCATCTGTCTACAACAACATCATCTGCATCAGATACATCGTTTACATCATCTACATCAACATCACCTACAGGAGTTTAGAGACAGGAGTTCTTACCCAGGAGTTACATAACTTCTAGGTGATCTACTTCCTGTTGAAAACTCTGACAAAACTTCTACTTCTCAAGTTCCTCTAAATTTTATCTTCAGGCGGCAGGGGCGGCCAAAAACCGGTTTGCGTGACCTTCTGCGGGGATCGTGTGTGTCGGACGCGCAGTTAACGTGTGGTGAAATGCGGCTTTGAAGTCGTCCAGGTAAACCCTTTGCCGAGATCGTGTGTTTCGGACACCCAAGCTTGTGGTGAAATTCGAAGTTGAAGTCGTCGGTCGCCACCCTCTGCGGAGATCGTGCTTGTCGGACGCCCGAACGTGCGGAAAAATGCGAACTATTGGTGGCCGGGCGTCGCATTTTCGCACAAAATGAGGGTCGAACCTCAAAAACTGGTATAAAATTGTATTTTTGAAACTTCAGATGCAACCTTAGTGCGCGAAATGAGGGTCGAACGGCAAAAACTGAGGTAAACTTGTGATTTCGCTATGTCAACATCTGATCTTTGAAAAACAACTGTAAAATTGCAATTTTGAAAGATCAGATGCAACCCTGTCACACGAACGTCAAAAACTAAGGTAAAATTGTGATTTTGAAACTTCAGATGCAACCTTCTCGCACGAAATGAGATCCAACGTCAAAAACTGGTGTAAAATTTCGATTTTGAAAAATCAGATGCAACCCTTTCGAACAAAACTTAAGCGAAATTGCAATTTTGCAACGTCATGTCGCTCCTCTGTGGCAAGTGTTCTCTGTGTAAAAGCTTCTCTGTGTAAAAGCTTCCTTACGCAAACGCTTCTGTGTGTAAAACATTCCGTGTGTAAACGTGTCTGTGAGTCTGTGTGTAAAATTCAAGCTTCTGTGTGTAAACGTGTCTGTGTGTCAAAGCTTCTGGGTGTAAAAACTTCTGTGTGTAAGAGCTTCTGTGCATAAATGCTCCTCCGTGTAAAGACTTCTCTGTGTAAAGACTTCCCTGTGTAATAGCTTCTGTGTGTAAAAGCTCGTCTGTGTAAAGACTTCTCTGTGTAAATGCTTCTGTGTGCAAAAGCTCCTGTGGGGAAAAGCTTCTTCACCCTGCGTAAACGCTCCTGTGTAAAGATTCTCTGTGTAAAAGCTCTTCTGTGTGTAAAAACTGCTGTGTGTCACAGCTTCTGCCTGTAAAAACTCCTCTGTGTAAAGACTTCGCTGTGTAAAGACTTCCCTGTCAAAACGTTTCTGTGTGTAAAAGCTTCTGTGTGTAAACGCTTCTGTGTGTAAACGCTTCTGTGTGTAAAAGCTGCGCTGTGTAAAATCTGCTCTGTGCAAAGACTTCTCTGTGTAAAAGCCTCTGTGTGGAAAATCTTCTGTGGGTAAAAGCTTCTGTGCGTAAACGCGTCTATGTTTAAAGGCTGCTCTGTGCAAAAGCTTCTCTGTGTAAAGGCTTTTCTGTGTAAAGACGTCTGTGTAAAAGCTTCTGTGTGTAAACGCGTCTGTGTTTAAAAGCTGCTCTGTGTAAAATTTGCTCTGTGTAAAGGGGTCTGTGTGTAAAAGCTTCTGTATGTTCAGTCCGCTTGGAATTTGCGTTTTCACACGACCTCTTGCGTCTTGGACGATTCAGTCAATTGGCGGGTTCGCGAGTGGTCGGGTTTTTGGATCGAGGGAGATAAAGCTTTACGATTTGATTCAGCAGCATGGAAGTGGGTAGCGACCTCCTGTCTGGGAATGGGAGTTTCGCGTTTTGCGTTGGATGGATCTGGCCTGTGCCGGGGCGTGTCATTACTACATCTTCCTGGAGAACTTGACCTTCAAGAACGTTGATGATCAGCTTTTGGTCGTTGTCTTGGAGACTGCCAGACAGCGCCCTCATCTTTCATCATCATTCATTATCCGCCATCTTCATATCTTCTTTTCCATCCTCTGATCTACTCCGTCCTGCTCTTCTTTCGGGCCACACGGCCGTCTAGTTTCCAAATCCTGAACCTGCAAGTAGAGCATCCCACAATAGTTTTCAGACCTCGAATACAGGTCACAAGGACCTCTACAAGACCTCGGGTGAAACTCCTCCAAAATTGTCATAGAAGGACTTTCCAGACAACTCATAAGATCTCTTCACCAGGGTCTCTGACTCTGAGAATCAATTCAAACGAGCACTGGGCTACAACGAGAGCGACCTGACACGCACAAAGTGACGAGAGGGTTGCGTGAGCAATCTCAACATGCGCACCGCGCCACAACGAGAGTGACCCGGGAGGCGCAAGGTGACGAGAGGTTTGCGCGAGCACGTGTGCCGCCAAAAGTATCATTGAAAGCCTGAAAGCGATGGTTTTACCAAGGTTTGAAAAATTTCTTTACTGAGGTCTACAAAGTACAGCGCCTGCCACCAAAAATGAACTTGAAACTGAGGCATCCGAAGTCTTGCGACTGCCAGGCGGAATAAACATCATGTACCGAAACAAAATTCCAAATATTGCACCGGCCGCGAAAAAATCCTTCCAAAACCACGTCTTATTTCGATCCACGCTTGCCAATGCTTTAGCAAAGACCAGAAAGTATACCATGCCTGCCACGCGGATGAAGAAGTGTCCGATGTCCTGCGCCTGTTGCGCAAAACAACGTTCCAGACTTCAAACCCGAAGTCCCACGGAAACATATCCAAAAAAGAATATTGCCCAAAAACGAGCATCGCGCGCTGGCAAAAGTAGGCATTAGGAAGAGACCAGGCCGTTACCCACATTTTGTGCGAGCCTACGGAGACGAAATGCACATGGACATCTCACAAGGGAACTTTTGTGCGAGCCAGCGCGCGCAAAACGAGCGCCCCACCACGAGCACCCTGAACGAATGTGGGCTTTACCCCTACCGTAAGACCTTTTCAGTGAGGACACACGGTCTGTGGAATTCTTGAACAGACGCTAAACCAGACCCTAAACGAACCCTATATGAACCCATATGAGCCCTAAACCAACCAGAACAAAACTTATAAGCCAACCCTCAAACAAATTGAAATACCCCCCAAACACACCTCTGAAATAAGACTAAAACCAACCCGGAATAAGTTACTGAACCTTAAACCAACCCGGCGATTTTTCTGCTAACAATGCATCCAAGGTCTAAAACGTTGTACAAATTATCGATTTTAATGCTGCAAACAACGTGCAAATGAGAGATTTTTTTACTCCAAAAATGCAGCAAATAGCAAGAAAAACGTGCCCAACTGAAAACCAAACAACTCCCGAAAACAACGAAAACGCATCCCCAGAAAGATTTGCACCCTTTTCAAGGGAAGACTTTGAAAGCAGGTTTGCAATTCCAAGGGCGCGAAAAATGAGCATCTTTCGGAATGAATAAATCTCAGACTGGACTCAACCTCATCATGGTTTGTAAGATTGATAGCTGATAGCTGCCACGACCACGTCGACAAGCACGACGGGACGGCAACTGCAAGGACCACGGCAATAGCGATATAACGATAATTATGTGATTGATCCAAGGCAATGAAACCAAAACCCAATAACAGCAGCTCCATGTAGAACAAACTGGCCGAACAGAAGGCGAGGTGACGACAAGGCCCTGATTGGGCATGGAACCAGCAGAGGTAGCAAGATGAAGCAGCCTAAACTACATTCCGCTAAGTTGAAAGGTTGGGGACCGATCGTGTGCACATGTTGCGCATGGATCAGCGACATAATCCCATCATGCAGCACGAATGATGCTAGTCAAACATGTCCTTCTTTTGAGCTTGCAGGCAACAGACATTGAGTCTGTCCAGCTGTTACGCTTGATTCAGACTGAGCTCCCTCCTCGGTGCTGAAAGCAATGTGTCTTTGAGCAGTGACGAGGGGCTTTCCGCAGTCGACTTCGGGCAATGTTTGCACACTTGGCATCGAGACAGGTTTCAAGCACCACAAGAAGCTCTGGTGCGTGGCAACCAGGACAATCGTGTGCAAGTTTAGATATTGCGCGTGTATTGATGCAACATTGCTGTTTATCCTGATTGGCGTTGCAGGCTGGACAGGAAGAAAAGCTCGAGTCTGAGGAGTTTGTTTGCTAGTGAGCTTCTGGATTTTCAATGGAAAGGGTAGCTAGTCAAGGAAGGTAATGCCAAGTTCGTATTAATAAACGACTCCCCCCCAGAAGGTTTAGATCCATGAGAAGCTTTTCACCTTCAAATAATGAGCAGCAAAGCCAAAAATGGAATTCATGATATTTTTTCTTTTGATCTGCATATTCTAAATGATGAGTAAGGATATCAAGTGAAATCAATGTGCTTTCAATTAATATTTCCCTTCAAGTCTAAAGGATAAGTAAGGATTTCATTTGAAATCCTTTTGCTTTCAATAGATTTTCCTTCTAAAACAAAAGCAAAAGTGAGGGCTTCAATTGTTGAATTCAATTAGCTTCCAGTGGATTTTCCTCTAAATCTAAAGGATAAAGTAAGGGTTTCAGTTGAAACCAATTTGCTTTCAAATCGTTTTCCTGTTCAATCTAAAGGATAAGTAAGGATTTCAATGGAAATTCCAATTGATTTTCCTTTTGATTCAAAATATATGTAAGGACTTCATCCGAAATCAATTTACTTTCAGTTGATTTTCCTTTTAAATCTAAAGAATAAGTGAGGATTTTAATTGAAATCAGTTTGCTTTCAGTTGATCTTCCTTTTAGTTCCAAAAGATAAGATAAGTAAGGGTTTCAATTGAAGCCAATTTGCTTTCAATAGGTTTTCCTGCTAAATCCAAAGGACAAGCAAGGATTTCAATTGAAATCAGTTTGCTTCCGGTTGATTTTCCTTTTCATCCTAAAAGATAAGTACGGATTTTCCATTCAAATCAATTTAGTTTTAGTTGATTTTCCTTTTAAATCTAAAGGATAAGTACGGGTTTCATCTGAAATCAGCTTAGTTTCAGTTTATTTTCCCTTTAAACTGAAGGATAAGTAAGGGTTTCACTTGAAACCAATTCTCTTTCAATGGGTTTTCCTGCTAATTCTGAAGGATAAGTAAGGATTTCACTTGAAATCAGTTTACTTTCAACTGATTTTCCCTTCAAATCTAAAGGATAAGTGCGGATTTCAATTGAAATCATTTTGTGGCCGGGGGGGCCAGTTCTTTAATTGGGGGTGCACATACACATTATTTGGGGGGACAAGCCAACTAAAGGGGTACCCTTTAAGAGCTTCTCAAAACGCAATATTTAATTGAGAAAGTAATGAGGCACATGCATTTATTTATTCAAAAAAAGTTTTTCCTCGATTTTGGGGATTCTGTAAGTTGAATCTCTTCAATATATGTATATATTATATATCTATATATATGGTGATCAATCTAAAGGTCCTTGTAAGCAGTTTTAATTGCGAAAGCCGTGCATGTTATGTTGGAAACCCTCGCGAAAGTTTTTTTTTTCGAGTTCGCGAAAGTAACATTTTGTTTCGCGAAAGTTTCGCGAAAGTTGGATATCATGATTGCCTAACAAAGGTTCCGTGAAAGATAAACATGGAGTTCGCAAAAGTTTCGCGAAAGTAACATTTTTATTCGCGAAGAATGGCCGTTCCCGGATAAAGGAATTTTGATCAACCACCATATAGATATTGATTGGCATGACTATAAAGCATCTCCTCCATTGACTCTGCGCAATACATGTCCTTTCCTGAGCCATTTGTATCTACACTCTACGCTTTACACTCCACACTCTACACTTTACACTCTACACTTTACACTTGACACTTTACACTCTACACTTTACACTTTACACTTTACACTCCTCACTCCACACTTTACACTCCACACTCCACACTCTACACTTTACACTCCACACTCCACACTCTACACTTTACACTCTAGACTTTACACTTGACACTTTACACTCTACACTTTACAGTCCTCACTCCACGCTTGACACTCCACAGACTACACTCCTCACTCCACACTCTACACTCCACACTCCCCACTTTATACTTTACACTTGACACTCCACACTTTACACTCCATTCTACACTCCAGACTCTACACTCCACACTTCACACTTAGCACGCCACCTTCTTCCATATTCCACAGTCTACGGTGCACTGGTACGGGAAAAATGTACAAGACTGTTCAAATAAACTGTTTCAGAAAAGTGTTCTGCGTGACTGCATGTCCCTGTGTTTCGACATCTGTACCATTAACATGCGTGTGAACATTCGGGTTCGTGGGCTGCATCTTGTTTTAATAGGGGGTGGCCGCCCATGTTGATTAATAGGGGGGCCAACCCAAAGTAGCACTGCCAACAATTTTTGGATTGTGCGGGTTGATGAATCCGGGGTTGATTATCAGTATGAACTTAACATTAATAGCAATATCTGCAGGCTCGTTCAGCTTAAGTCCAGCAAGGGGTTCACGTTCAAAAGGCGACAAGTGCCTGGCAGCGGCGGAAAAAATCTGGCAACTCAAGACGCTGCTGGCAGAGGCGCCCCAAATGCAAGCCAGTCTAGATTTCTAGGGTTGCCAGGTTTCCAGTACACAGAATAGACACGCCAAAACTATCCAAAACTTGGATAGGTTAAAGCGAGCTGCGAGGAAATTGCAAATGAAATTTGCAGCTATTCCAACGGCCCAACGCATCTGATACTTTTTTGAAGATTCACGAAGGCCCATAGGATGGTTCCAATTCCGACCAGCCTCCCCTGCCCCTCCCCCTTCCCCCGATCTGAGTTCCTTTTCCTGCCCTGGCTACCTACGACCATTGGGCAATATGATATAGTTCTGCTCTTTTCGGTAACCTACTACCTACATAATACAACTGCACATGCGCTCTCATGCACTGAACTTGTGTACCTGTATAGACAACCTGTCCGGTAGTTTCCCTGCTGCAAGGGGGGACCACATGTTGGAATATATGCTTGAATATATTCCACAAATTCCACGAACCACATTTTCCACACCTGTGCCCTCTGCTCCTCTTTTGATTTGTTGTTTCTGGTTGGACTTTGGCTTTGAATTTTGAGGTCATTAGGCAACCAAGGGTTTTCTTACCGTGCTGTCAATGGACCATTTTGTGAAGACCCTTGGGCTTATGATAAAAATTTGGATCGAGAGACTCCTGCTTATTTTAGAGCGTAAAATGTTACATGAGTAGCATGCCTCTTTTACAGCATCAAACCTACAGCATGAAATCACAGGTTCTTCACATGTCGTTTTCACCTTCGTGCCTTCCGAAGAACCACGACATCTTGAAGAAATTTGGAGTCTTCAGATTTGGGCTGTATTGCATCGTCTTACCATCACGCTCACAAGGCGACCTCTTCAAGTGCAGCATTTTGAATGCATGTAGTGGTGTTGTGCAGAATAGGAGAAAGGTGTGCAATCTCAGTTGACACTGTCGCATCATGTTTGCCCAGAAACCTTTCCAAGGCCAAATTTGGGGACGGTCTGATTGCCTTGAAACTTCCATAAGCTTGCTCGGTCTCGTCACCAAGGTCAAAGACTGAAGATGCTGGCAACATCCCAGAAGCTCTTGTGGCTACCGGATTGCAGGAGTTCGGTCCTTGGAGCTCCTTTGGCTCGAAATATTACCTTCTTTGCCTCCGTTCATGACATCTGAGGCAGAAACCGGTACAGAACTCACGAGCAGATCAATCAAACATCAACGAGGCCTTTAGAAACAACGTGGCAGATGTATGCGGCAAGGCAAAGCGTTGCGACAATGTGTTGTGAGGACGCTCAGATTGCCAATCAGCTCAATCAAGATTGGTGCACGTCTCAGGTGAATTTCGTTTTATGTACTTGCATGATATGTGTAATATGATTTATACCAGATAGTGCCTGGCCATGCTGGGGCAGAAGTTGCGAAAAAACAACATGACTATAAGATACTATAGGAAATCACAAGGATATTTTGAGGTCGTGAGGTGCATCAACGAATGAGGAAGTGGCTGTTGAGAAAGAATCAATGCGCAACTGACTGAATGAATGAATTAGCGGCTGTGACTGAATGAATGAAGGAATGACGGAATAAATCAACCACTGAATCAACCAAGAAAGGAAGCTGTTAAGCAACGAATGAGTCAATGAATGAGGAAATCAATGAGTGAAGCAATGAAAGGATGATTGTACACCCGTCAATGAACCACTGGGCGAACCAATGAGTGGATCAATGAGTAGGTCAATGAGTCCATGAGTCAATGAAGGAATGCAGGAATGAATGAACCATTGGACTGAAATGAAATGAGTTGAGTTGAATTGAATTGAGTTGAAACTGACTTGAGTTGAACCGACATGAAATGAAATTAATTGAAAAAAACAATGAATCACTGACTCAATGAGTGAGTGGATCAACGAACCAATCAGTCAATGAATGAACCAGTGAATGAATCTCCGAAGGAGTGAGTCAATGGAAAAGAATGAAGGAATGAACGACACATGGATGGGTAAGCTACATCCCACGGATAGATATAAGATGATATAAGCTATTTCTTTGTTGAGCTACTACTACACAGTGTTCTCTCAGTTACTTCTTCTCTGAGTTGCCTCCCTCTGACCGGCTTTTGCTCTGACCTGCCTCCTTCTGTGAGTTTTTTTCCCGAACTTGTAACCCACTTCTCTTCACGCAGCCAATACACTGCCTTTAACACCTTCCAGATCCAATCCCGCACAGCAGAAGGGTGACACTACGCTCAAAAACTACCTTTCTCGCAGCCATTACAATGCGGTTGACAAGCTCCAGCTGCAATCTCGCGTGGCAGGAAAGTGGCAGCATCACTAACGCTTCTGCATGCAGCCGTGCCAATGCGTTTTGTGGCTGTGGGCTGCAAACCCGCATAGCAGGAATTCGCAGGAAAGTTGCAGCATCACCACGGCTTTCCAGCACACAGCCGTGCCAATGCGTTTTGCGGCAGCCGGTTGCACGCTCAATTCCGCGCTAGCCTGCGCACCTCAGTTTTTTCACATCGTGAAACTGAGCTGGCGCTACAATCCCGCGCTTTTTTTTCCGGCCTCATCCCCCACAAGTGCCCCGATCACCTCAGTTTTTAGCATTTGAATTTGAAGTGCAAGCCGAGCTCCCGCTACAGCCTCGTGCGCTTTTTGTTGACATCGAGGCCTGCACCCGCGGAAACACACACACACACACCCGACTTTCGAGACTGCAACGCTCCCTAACTGCTAGTGCTACCTTTGTGGTTAGCATGACATGGACATTTGTCCGTAGTTCCGAACTTTGCGAATTAAACTTCCTTTGATAACATATTGCTATCAATGCTAGGCGATGTAAAAGTCCGTGAGTCAGTATAGCATATGATTTTCACATTAGTGTAGCCGTCATGCAGCTCTTGCATTTTTTTTTGCTTTGGAGACCCCAATAAGGTTTGCAGGAGTTCATCATTCGACCATAGAGGCTGGGACTAGGACCGTAAGCAGAGCTGATTCAAGAAGAGCTTTTGCTAGGAAAGAGGAATCCCAGAAGCAGATGCAGAGGTAATGCAGGCCGAACTGAGCAGAATTGCTCTGGGGACGCTACGTTCTGATTCTTTTGTTCGCTCAAGAACATTTTCTGGGTTTAAGACGGAGGTTTGGACTAGACCGCATCGACTTTGTAGCAAAATGCAGGTTGGTCCTCTTTGGGCCAACTCCTGACTACACTCACAATGTTTCTCAATGCCTTTGTCCGGACGTGTTCTTTTCCTTCTATTCCTGTTGCAAGATGTCAGCCGCAGGTTGCATGTGGATCAACATCTCAGACTGCAGCTGACATGGACAGCCTTGAATATGCTGCAATCATTGGAATCGAATTGGAACCTGTCTCCTTTTGTGGAAGGAAAAGCGTTTTCGTCACAAAAACAGGGAGAACTGCGGTGAAAAGCTACCCTGAACACCTTGCCCAGCCATCATCAGATCATCGGATCATCGGATCACGGAATCATCGGATCATGGGATCATTGGATCACTGGGATCATGGGATCATGGGATCCAGGGATCATCAGATCATGGGATCATCAGGCACGCTCTTGGCGTTACTCTTTGAACTTTCTCTTGAACATTCCAACAAGCTTTTGATGCTACTTCTGCTGCGCACTTAGCTTTCTCTTGGAGCAAGACAACACGCTTTTCATGCTTTCTCTTAGAACTTCCAACATGCTCTTTGTGCTCTCAAATTTCTCTTGGAGCAGTCCAAAACGCGTGTGATGCTATGTCTTAGCTTTCTCTTGGAATTTCTAACATGCACTTGGTGCTTCGCTTAAACTAATAATTTTCTCTTGGCACGCTCTTGATACTACACTCTTGCCTTTCGCTTGGAACTTCCCAGCACGCTCTTGACGCTATGCTCCTAACTTGCTCTTGGAACTTCCAACGCGCTCTTGATGTTACTCTCTTAACTTTCTGAACATGCCAGCACGCTTTTGATGCTACGCTACGCTCTCAATTCCGACACGCTCTTGTTGCTAGGCTCAAACCGTTCTCTTTGACGGGATGGTTCCAATACGCTCTTGATCCCACTTTCTTCATGTGTTTTTGGGATTTCGAAAACGCTCTTGATGCTACGCTCTTGACTTTCCTGTTCGGGATTTCCAGAAAGCTTTTGGTGCTACGTTCTTACCTTTCTCCAAGAAACAGCAAATCACCGAAACATCTATTACATGATCCTTTTTTGGATTTGACATGTCACACCTATAGTCAGGACAGCGCTTGCAGGTTTTCCGCAGACATTTTGCAGCATGGAAGTAAGGTGCTTCGTAACGATGATCCTGGTCATTACTTCTCGCAGCAGAACCATGCTTTTTTTATTTATACATATTTTGGCTTAAGACTGCTTTTGCCGTTTTGGTGCAAGAGGGGGGGGCGTATTGGTGCGCGGCTGGTGCGCGGAAAAGGAAAATAGGGGCAAGGGTGGGTCTGTGCAGGGGAAATAGGGGCGAAGTGGTGGGGGAGTGGGTTCTTGCCGATCCATGGATCCAGTCGGGACGCACTTAACCACCAATTTTGCATTTTTTGGCACCGCTTTTGGCCAGTCGGGATCCAGTCGGCAATGGGGCCCCTCTACTTGTAGAAGTTACATCTTAACTGTTGAGTTTGTCTTGTACTTAGCGAACTTGCGTTTGGAAATAGATGCATCTACATACAACTAACTTGCAAGTTCTGCAAGTTCTGCATCTAGAAAACCACGAAAAAACGCCTAATTTTGAAACTTCGCGCTTGTTTTTTTAAAACTATTTTGAGACACTACCATGTTGCTAAAACTGCACCTCGAAACGCTTGGAAATAGGGAGAGGCACTTTTTGTGTGAAACCTCAAGGCTTTTATTTTCAAACCTTGAAACCGTGTAGCTTGAAACCGAAACAATTTACTTAGGAACCAAAAGCAACTTGATTTGAAACCACCCTATTTTCTTTTGAGACCAAACCGGTTTACGCAACTGGTAGGAACAGTTTCCAAGCGAAGGCAGAGGTGCTTACAGCCAAGTCGTGAGCACAGCCTCAGCTGCAAAGCCTAAACCCTAAATCCTAAACCCCAAAGTATACGGCGCAAACAAAAAAGGGCAGCATTCCGGCATAGCAACTGCACCAAGAAGTACCAAGATATACCGCTTCGGGGGGTGGTATATCAACGGTATATCTTGGTATTTCTTGGTCTTTCTGGGCAGGCGGTGAATATACCAAAGATATACCGTTGATCGAAGGAAGCTTAAAAGTCAAACTTCCGACAATAAGGACAGATGGAAAAGCAGAGGTGGGAAGAGTCAGAGAGGAGAAGAGCAGAAGATAGAAGATCAGAGAAGAGAAAGAGTGAGAAGAAAGAAGATGCAGGTGCGCGAAAAGGTAGGAAAGTCGTGAAACATTGTGTTTTTCCAGTGATTTGTGGCTCCGGAGGGTCGAAAAGCAGGCTCGCTAAAGCGGCGGGTGCAGAGCCACCTGGCCAGATGAGAGATTAAAAGTTTGCACGCCGTTGTGGCGCGAAGCGCGTATCCAAGTCAAAATGTGCAAGACACACCATGCTCGGAGCACTTTTGGAAGTTGCGATGTCGAAAAAGTGCACACCGTTGTGGCGCGAAGCACGTTTCCAGGTCAAAATGTACAATACACCTCATGTTCGGACCACTTTTCGAAGTGAAGATGTCGAAAAAGTGCACGCCGTTGTGTCGCGAAGCAATTTTCCGAGTCAAAATGCACAAAACACATCATTCTCGGACCACTTTTGGAAGTCGAGATGTCGAAAAAGTGCACGCCGTTGTGGCGGGAAGCACATTTGGTTTTGCGTGGCAGGCGCAAGGGATTCTGCACCTTGCCAAAGGTGAGCAAAACGTGAGGGTTTTGTAGCATGTCCAAAAACGATGGCAGGCGTGGGGCATTTGAAGACGATCTGGAAAGATGCATTTCGCGTGGCAGGCGCATTACAAAAGACATGTTCATCAGAGATGTTAGGACGTAAGGGCGCTGATTTTCTGAGAGGGGTTGCGTTTTGGAGCATCAGATCTTCAGGTTTGCTAAGATGATTTTGCGTGACAGGTGCAGCACTTTGTATGACCTAGAGTGCGATGATAGAGGCTGTCTGCGTACAATCATCAAAACAATAGCCATAGTACACCAAGATGTGATGCCTGCTTTCACCTTAGTAGGCCCTATCCGTGTTGTCTTGCAGGTCATTATACCCAGTGCAGGCGGCATTACGCCTGAAAAATGGCGGCAAGACGCTAGGGTCTGCGCTTCGAACTGGCCAACGGATTATAGTTTTCTCCTGGATGGTATCTGAAAGAGAACTTGCATGAGTTCGCAGCGGTGCAATGTGCTTGGCCACCTGCATACCTGGCTTTAGCCTTGAAAGTAGCTTTCGGCCGCTGTCTTCATGGCCGCTGGTGTTAACAAAGCTTCGCCCAAGGAATTGTTCAGGGCGTGCATGCCGCAGTGTGCAGCCTCTTGTCGTTGAAAGAAGAAGCACTGGGCCGGCAGTGGCAGGTCATCTGGTCGTGGCTCGGCTGGCGGTGGTAAGGGCGGGTCGACGTCTAGGTCGCTCATTGGAAGCGCTCTGCCTTGCTTGCCTTTGCCGGAGGCTGTTCTGCGGCCAGGGTGTTACTTTGGACAGATGGAGTGGAACAATCGCAAAACACATTGTTAAGAGGCCGTCAGCTCTGCACTCAACTTTCCATTTTTGAAGGAAGTCTCGCAGAATCGCTTCGTCTTTGATGTTGCCATCTTGAACAATCGAGGAAGTCTCGCCGAATAACTTCGTTTTTGACGTGGTCGAGTTCAAAAGTTGAGGAAGTCTCGCAGAATTGCTGCGTTTTTGATGTTGTCAAGTTCAAAAATGGAGGAAGTGTCCCAGAATAGCTTTGTTTTCAAACTTGAAGATAGATAGATCGCTAGATAGATAGATCAGATTAGATTAGATTAGATTAGATTAGATTAAATGAGATGAGATGAGATGAGATTTATTAGATTAGGATAGATAGATCGATAGATCGATAGATCGATAGATCGATAGATCGATAGATCGATAGATAGATAGATAGTTAGATAGTTAGATAGATAGATAGGTAGATAGATAGATAGATAGTTAGATAGATAGATCGATAGATCGATAGATCGATAGATAGATAGATAGATAGATAGTTAGATAGTTAGATAGTTAGATAGATAGGTAGATAGATAGATAGATAGTTAGATAGATAGATAGATAGATCGATAGATCGATACATCGCTAGATCGATAGATCGATAGATCTATAGATAGATAGATCTATAGATAGATAGATCGATAGATCGATAGATCGATAGATCGATAGATAGATAGATAGCTAGATAGAAAGAAAGATAGATATATCGATCGATCGATCGATCGATCGATCGATAGATAGATAGATAGATAGATTGATAGATAGATAGATAGCTAGATAGCTAGATAGCTAGATAGCTAGATAGCTAGCTAGCTAGCTAGATAGATAGATAAATAGGTAGATAGGTAGATAGGTAGAGAGGTAGAGAGGTAGAGAGGTAGAGAGGTAGAGAGGTAGATGGGTAGATAAGCAGAAAGACAAATAGACAAACAGATATAGAGGTAGACAGATGTATATGATATGTAGATAGACAGATAGAAAAACAAGGCAACCAGTTGACTCGGCGCCCTTGTAAGGGTGACTAATTTGAAATTCTGATTTTTGAGAATAAGAGACAAAATGCTGGTATTTGCAGGAGTCGTCAAAAAATGTTTGCAACATGGACATTCCTTTCGATTGGCAGGCGTGTGACTCAAGTGTGAAAATTTGCATTCGCCTCCGCGGTGACTCGATTTTGCTCTTCAAGGGTCAAAAAAAACGTTGGAAATCTATTATTATCCAATCATCCGAATCAAATCAGGGCGACATTCACTCTTCCAGTTTTTTCCTCTTCTCGCCGCTTCAGTGCCAGAGCGCTTGTGGCAACGCGGAAGCCACAGACTGCAACAAGGCAGCATTTTGACGCCATGTCCAGCTATAGGCCCAAGTGTATCTTATTTTGTACACTTGTTGAGTTTTTAAGGCAACGTGTTCCGTAACGTAAGGGAAGTGCTCGTCAAGGACGCTAATACATCCCGCACCACCTCGCCCCTGATGTGCATACGACAGCATGCGCAACGTGTACATGTTCCGTAACGTCAGAGAAGTGCTCGTCAAGGACGTTAATACA
>Ga0126342_10003344_pt1 | contig 26413 bp, 21 predicted proteins | sample Cyp1metagenome_FD_92528 | JGI IMG/M metagenome (GOLD analysis project Ga0126342, IMG submission 92528) | Coral microbial communities from Lord Howe Island, Old Settlement Bay, Australia - Cyphastrea 1 metagenome | ecosystem: Host-associated > Invertebrates > Cnidaria > Coral ...
ATAGATAGATAGATAGATAGATAGATAGATAGATAGATCGATAGATAGATAGATAGATCGATAGATAGATAGATCGATAGATAGATAGATAGATAGATCGATAGATAGATAGATAGATCGATCGATAGATAGATCGATAGATAGATAGATAGATAGATCGATAGATAGATAGATAGATCGATAGATAGATAGATAGATAGATAGGTAGATAGATAGATAGATAGATAGATCGATCGATAGATAGATAGATCGATAGATAGATAGGTAGATAGATAGATCGATAGATAGATAGATCGATAGATAGATAGATAGATCGATAGATAGATAGATCGATAGATAGATAGATAGATAGATTGATAGATAGATAGATCGATAGATAGATAGATAGATCGATCGATAGATAGATAGGTAGATAGATAGATCGATAGATAGATAGATCGATAGATAGATAGATCGATAGATAGATAGATAGATCGATCGATCGATAGATAGATAAGTAGATAGATAGATCGATAGATAGATAGATCGATAGATAGATAGATCGATAGATAGATAGATAGATAGATCGATAGATAGATCGATAGATAGATAGATAGATAGATCGATAGATAGATAGATAGATAGATCGATAGATAGATAGATAGATAGATCGATAGATAGATAGATAGATCGATAGATAGATAGATAGATAGATAGATCGATAGATAGATAGATAGATAGATCGATAGATAGATAGATAGATAGATAGATGCCTATCTACAGATGTATTTCCCGTGATTTTCCCATGATTTTCCCATTGAAACCTCCATGGCGTCCGAGGTTTGGCGTACATCCTGTGGCTGGCCGCATGCCGGGGCAGATGAACGTGCTCCTGGCCGAGGCAGAGGGGCTGGTTGTTGTTTGGGATTTCCATGTGCCATGGGTCAAGTTACAAGGATTTCTGGGATTTCTGGGATTTTTTTAAAATGGGATTTCTGGGATTTATCCTGATGGATTATAGGAAAATGGTGACTAAACCAACAAAAATCAGATTTTTTAATAGGATTTAATGGGATTTCTGGGATTTTTGGGATTGATTTACCCTCTGGTAAACTAAGATAAGTATGGAAAACCACCATTTTTTATGGGTAAATTTCTATAGCCATTTTCAATAGCTATGTTAGTTTACTAGAGGGTAACTATATCTAGGGGAGATTTTTTTGAATATGTCTTGGATGTAGAAAATCAACTGTCTTGACCTTTTGTATTGTGGTATGGTCATCCCAACTTCGTGGGACACATTAAAGTTGATGACTATCCCCCAGTTACCCCAGTTTTGACTGGAGATGCAACTGGGAAACAGCGGTTCGACCGGTCGAACACGTGGCTTTTTCATGGATAATTTCACGTGTATCTCCCCGGTGTCATCAAATGTAGCATTGGAAAATCTGTTCTGCATGGAAGTTGAGATGGGAAAATCACGAAAAAAATATATATAGAGAGAGAGAGGCACAGTTTTGCATCTTTCCTATTTGGGTTGAATTGTCTCTGATTCAATGCTTCAATGCCTGTATTGGGTGGAGAAACACTGATCCATCCTGCAGTAAAGTCATATGGAACATCATGGTTCATCAAAATGTCTTAAGAAATACCTTTCTGGCATTCTTTTTTGGGTTCCATGGGGTTGGGTAGCTTATATATTAGTCATTTGGAGGGGGGAATGTACCACCCAACCAACAACATGATTTCCCGAAGGTGAATTCCAATCACAACCGATTTCTACACTTGCTAGGGTTGTAAACCACTAGCGAGGCATTTATCTGTGGGGATATCCAAGATTTAAGATCGTTAGATCGTTTCTTTAACGATATATATATATATATATATATTCCTTCATCTATCCAATTGTTAAGGGTTTCGAACTCTCTTATTACTCATTACCGAAGGATATCGGATATCTAAGATGGGTCACAGTCAGATACGTATCATTGCTCATCCGAAATGGTGCTTATTCCATACCGGCCAAGTAGATTTCACACACAAACACTGAGATGTAACCCTATGTTCAATGGTTAAAACCATCAACCACAAAAGTTTGGGTGTAGATGTTTACAGTAAATCAAATGAAATCCTATTGAATCACATTCAATCACAATGAAATCCCATCGGATCTCAGGAAATCTGATGAAATCCCCAATCAATTCCCACTCAATTCCCAAAACATCCCGAATAAATTCACAACAAATCCCCCAATAGATCGCAATAGATCCTATTATATCCAACATTTTCGCGGATAAAAATTGCAAATCATCTCATCTTTTTGGCTATATATATATAAATCCCCAGTAGATCCCCATGAAACTCCCCCAAATTCTGATCCCAAAAAAATCCCAGGCAGGTGTGCCGCACGAGTGGGTTTTGGAGATGGACGAGGCCAGGTGGAGTTCAGCGCGGAGTTCAGTTTTTGGCACCGGTGCATGTGGGATATTCAACGGAAATTGCGGGAGTTTTCACAATATGGCTATGGGTCAAAACCCTGGTACCGTGCCGTGAACCCCAAGTCATAGCTGGCAAATATGGATGTGAATAACCCACTAAAAATGTATCTATAGGTATTGACCCATACCCATATGAACTTGGGGAAATTGTGTTGAGAAATACGAATTCCCTTCTGAGCTCCTTCTGGGAGAGGTTCGATTTGCAACATGTATTTTAAACCAAAGATGTATGGAAGTATGTTGCCAGAGAAGTTCAATCGGGAAAACTGAGGATACTGTCAAGAGGCGTAGAAACACACTGCGTTCGGGAACCTGATTTGCCTACCTCAACCAACATTCAACAGGGTCTTATTGTATACCCTCATGTAAAATCATGACACAGATATGGCGCTTTCCTGAAATAGGGGTACCCCTAGTTCTCATCCATTTATAGATGGATTTTCCATAAACCATCCAGCTATTGGGGATCCCCCATGACTATGAAGCCCCCATATGGAAAAAAAAACCCACCACACACGGACCACTTTTGACTGTCCGCCTGGACCCTGAAGGAAACCAATAGAGTCGGCATCAGTACCAGAATTTGGTGGTAACAGACTCCATTTTTTTTCTACTCTAAGGGTCTCGGTTAGATCATTATACATATATATATATATATCTCTACATAAAATGTGCGTTACTGGACCCCAACCTTTATTTTGGAAGTCTAGACCATAAATTGGCTAATTATTCAATATCCCAAATAGAGGTCATTTGGGTTCCAAGTATATACGCATGTGTGCATATATGTGTATGTATATATGTATATATCAGTTGTGCCCGGCCGTGCCGTGGCGAAAGTTTGGCCTATAGGACTGTCTGTGACATGCAGAAGCAATGAAACATTGCGATTGTGAGTTGCATCAATCAGGGGTACGTAACTGTCCCATTTTGGATATATTGGACATCACCTTATAGTAGTCATTATAGACCATATACCTAATGGTTGGGTGATGTTCAATGGGGACATTTAATGACCCATGTCAATGAATGAGCAAATGGCTTGCGAATGCATGACAGCAAATGAAATCAATGACGTGAAAGAATCGATGCACATGTGAAATGAATGAATGACTGAATGAATGACCATGCATGAATGAATGAACAAATGAACGAACGAACGAACGAACGAACGAACGAACAAATGAATGAATGAATGAATGAATGAATGAATGAAATGAATGAATGAATGAATGAATGAATGAATGACTGACTGAATGACTGACTGACTGAATGAATGAATGAATGAATGAACAAACGAACAAAGGAACAAAGAAATGAATGAATGAGCGAATGCACGAGTGAGTGCGTCAATGAATGGGGGAATGGATGACTGCATGTCTGGCTCAACGACTGCTTCTTCGTTAAGCCCATTCCCTATGCCAAGCGTCCAAGCGTTCTCTAAGCGACTTCTTCACCGAGGCACCTCTTCGCTGAGATTCTCTGACCTCTTCTTTCAGCTATTTCTCTGAACTGCCTCCTATCTGGGCTACTTCTTCTGTGATCCACTGCCACTGAGCTACCTTCCTCTCTCAGCTACTGCTTCTCCGGGCTACCTTTTCTGTAGCTCCTGTGACCAAATTCTTCTCTTGGCGTAGCCATTGCAGTGCGTTTATGAACCGCATAGCGCTAGAGCCGCAACTTAAAAACTATCATTCCCGCAGCTGTTACAATGCATTTAGCAACTTCTAGCTGCAGTCTCGCATAGCAGTGTCGCAGCATCACTAGAGCTTTCTTGCACGCAGCCGTGCCAGTGCGTTTCGTCACCCCCGGTTGCAAACCTGCATAGCGCGGACGCACCATCTAATTGACGCTATTTTGCTCCTGAAATCGCCTGTGCACAAATCCGGCGCTGGTCCGGGCATTTGATAATTGTGCATTTTTGGGCAAAATCGAGCTCTCGCTACACTGCACATTTTTTTCTTGACTTCATCTTCCAAAATGAAAATGGAATCGAGCTCTCGCTACAGTCTAGTGCGCATTTTGTCAACAGTTTGTCCAGATTGAAACCCGCAACCGCGGAAACACAGACCCTCTCTTGACGAACCCTGGCGTCACCATACCTGTGAAAACACAATGATTCGCAAACTTCATTTTTCACACGCAGAGGCGCACACAAATGCGCACGCCCCTGGGTCTACTGTTTCCACTGGCCCACTACTGTTGCTACATCTGCGGTTGACATGATGATATGAACGCTGGCCATGACCAGTTCGTCCACAACTTGGAAGTTTGCGAGCTAGAATTTCCTTTGACAAAACGGAAATCCTACGTTCAATTTAGACATTCTTCAAGTGACGACTTACACTTGGATTTTGACATGCCTGCGATCCTCTAGGAGCTCCCTCCTCAGTGGCTCTCCACACTGGGTAATAACCATATGAAAGACCCCAGTTGGATTAGCGGAATATCACCAGTTAGATGGATGGGTTAAAAATAACTTCTAGTTCCAAGTAGAAGTGTATCTATAGTATATATATATATAATATATACGCACACTTATTATATACTATAGATACCAAATTAAGATCATATAACCATATATAACTATATTACCATAAAAATTGCGGGCCTCACATTGGAATAACCCATGGAATTTCCCGCCCATCAGGTGAACCCCGACATGGAGAATTTCGACGTCGTGCTGGTCATGGGCGCCAACGATGTGGTGAACTCCGCCGCGCAGGTGGACCCGGGAACCACGAAAACACTGTACCCGGCGTGGTAAACATACAAAAAACTATAGAAAATCACCATTTTGAGTGGGTAAATCAACTATTTCCAGCATTTTGAGTGGGCAAATCAACTATTTCTAGCATTTTGAGTGGGTAAATCAACTATTTCTAGCTATGTTAAATTACCAGAGGGTAGGGGAGCTGAAAAAAATGAATGAACTGTAGGACATTTGGTTGATTCTAGGCTAACGGCTAATGTCAACCCTGGATTAATAACCCCCAAACGGCTGTTTAATTGGGGAGGTACCATTTAACTATCAGATTATTACTATTTGGGGACTACCTCCCTAGTTAGTAAACCATGGTTTATTAATCCAGAGTTGGCATTATCTTATTTTGTTTTGACTATTTATGGGTATAGGTCCAAGCATGGATGCTCAATACTAAACATTTCGGAAAATCAGTTGTCCCCTGGGTCAACATTTTGACATTCGTAGCCACGGAAATCCAGAATGCTGCGGCATAGAAGACTTCACCCTGCAGGGCACGATTCATAAATCCTCCATGAAATTGTACACAGAAAGAACAACCAATTCCTGATTTAAAAAGGCCATTTCAGGAACCTAAATTTGATTGGAGGTAGCGATTCCATATATTTTTGGCCTATATTTCAGGGAATATCCCCAGAATTCATATGGCCTTACTTATATGGTACGTGGTACCGTACCTCCAATCTGTTGGATCCTGGAGATCTCCCATTGATCGACCTTGATGATTCACTAGGCGATTAGGTTCCAATGTCGGCCAGCGAAACAGTTTCATGATTGTTGGTTACTCAACTCATACCCCCCAAAAACAACCGAGTGGATCTGGATCCATGGAATTGTTTTTTTTAATCATTTCAAACCTAAACTTCGTAGAAACTCTTTCGCAACTGGTGAAACATCGGGAGCCATCAAACTGTTTTATTCGGACTCAATAGAAACCAATATTCATTGGCTAATCCGGGCCCAAATGGTCTTCAAATGGCCTTCAAATAATGGGACACATGATGATTAACCAGTGGATTTAGGGCAGATCTATCCCCAGAAAAATGAAGTACTAAACTATCGAGTTGTCCCATTACTCCATGCGCATTTTTGTATCCAAGCTTATTTATCCATCATTATGACCCATGATATAACTAATCCATGCGAATCAATCATCATTTTCAGTATTGAACATGCCATAAATAAGGGGTATCTCCCTTTTTCAGACATACCTGTATGTAATACATAGTATGTGCTATGATCAAAAGTCGGCTTGTATACCCATTTTGGGGGATGGAGGGTCATCAATCCATTAATAGGGATTTATCTATATAGCCATCATACGAGTTCAACTTATATGGGATTCATGGCCATAAACCATATACCACGTGTTGACAAAAATGTGAACTAGAATGATACCAATAATAATACCAATAATAACAGCACTCGTACCAACAACAATATAACAATAATAGCCTCAAGAATAACAAGCATAACACCAATAGTAATATAACTACTGTAATAGAATACGAATAGTAACAACAATAATCAACTAGTCATATCCCAGTAGAATTCTCCCTATTGAGTTCGCTGATTTCCCCCTCCCAGGAGCTTGAGGGCTGCGCCATTTGGGGCATGCCAGTGATTGAGGTCCAGCCGGTCCGCGCAGCTGGGGGCTAAAACAGCCAGGGATTCTCATCGTTAACAACCTGGACTACCCAGAAAATATAGGGATTTTCATGGGATTGTGATGGGAGAATAGTGATTAATCATTAAAACTTGAACCATTTAGGAGTTCTAATGTTTCATCCAGTAATCCAACAGTTTGCTATCGAAAATCACCATTTTATATAGATAGGTAACTCAACAAACCAAATGGCAATTTTCAATCGCTATGAGGGTAACATGGGGGTTCGAAGCTATGACAAGCAATGAATTTGGGTGGTGCTGGATCGTTGGGATGTTTGAATTGGGCTTGATGATTGTCGTTTTGCTTTTGGATTCTCCGGCCCTCTATTTTTTCTTCCTGTCCCTTTCCTTTCTTCCTTTCCTCATATAAAATTACAATATATAACTCTTACTGTATATGAAATGGCAACTTTGGTGGTTTAACTAAGAAACACATGGAACTTGAGCAGAAACCACGGTGAAAAATAACGATTTATCCATCAACAACAAGGATTTAACACATGAATACTGGATTTTAAGATTGAAAAAGTGGATTTTCGCCAATAAATTTGGATTTTGATCATTTGATGTTTCCGGCTAAGATTTTCCCCTAAACCCATCCATTGAATCAACAACTTTGGGGGTCGCCACTTTTCAGCATCCCGGGGCGATGCCGTGCCACGGGTAGGTCTGGCGTTCCAAGAAGGTGGTCTTCTGCAAGCGTTCCATGGGCGGAGGCACGTTGTGTAAAGAATATGGCACCAAGAAAACTGATAGATTACCATGGTAATAACCATTAAACTATAGTAATAACCCATGTTGAACAATAGTAATAAGCCATAGAACTATAGTAATAACCCATAGAACTATAGTAATAACCCATGGAACAATTATTATACGACCATAACCATGATAACCATGGTAATAACCAATAGTAATAACCAATAGTAAATATTAAAACACACCCATTAATGGTTGTTATGTTTACTTTAGAATGGGTTATGTAGAATAATTGTTGTATCCTTAGAATTTTCCCTGGGTCAACCCTGGTTAGATACTTTAGTACTTTAATCTTTTGCTATCAATGGTGACATGCACTAACCAGCTATTTTTGTGTGGCAGGTATCTCAGATTCACCATACAATCATTACTGTAATAATGATTGGTTGGGGGTTTGAAATATGTATTCTTTTTCAACCATAGATACTTGGGATGATTGGTTGAGATGACTACTATTTCTGTTCATTGCAACCCCCACTTCAACCAGAAATAGAAAAATGGTTTTCACCGTGGATTGTGAAGATTCCCTAAGAAATGGCTAGAACTGTCTGGAACGGGGGAAACTACCATTTATGTTTGGTTGTTTTGGGTGCCAGGTAATTCCGGCAACGTTCATTACATGTTCAATGAAGAAAAATTGAGAAAATTCCCCTAGGGCTGGTGCCTACACCATTTGCTCGTCAAACCTACACCATGTCGTTGCTTAAACACACCTTTGCTATCCTTAAAGCTTAAAGATAGCAAGGGTGTATTTGACGAACAACATGGTGGAACGAACATACGGGATTTTATGCATCAGCCCTAGGGTAGTAACTTGCTCAAAACCGGATTTTCATTCGAACACGCTTTTGGTGCCATACCATCAGCTTCGGTGACTATTCCGGGCTTAACACTTGATGGGAGTATCAGCCTGATTTCCCAGAGGATATCCATATATATATATATCCATATATATATATATCTTTTTTGGAAGTCCCAGATCTGGCCTTGTCTGAAGATCGGGTACCCCTTATGATCCCACGGTGTAAAACCTCACTTTCTCATCATACAGATGATCCTCCAGGCTATGCGGATCTGGACAATCCTGTCTTCTACAAGAGCAACACGGAGACACGGCCCGGGGAGTGGCACGAGATATGTAGAAACCGAAGCTGTGGATGAAGGGTTTCGCAATGCGCTTGGCGACTTTCGTGGCAACAGTTTGAAGGAAATTGTATTCCTATTCTTGTAAACATACTATTTCCTTGAACCATACAATCTTTCCAACTTCCTATTCTTGTAAACAATTAGATGCATTGAACATACAATACTGGAGGTTGGAAAATCCGCATGAACATCTCAGGGGGAAAATAATGAGATGATTAGATCCGTTCATCCAGATGACGCCGTCGGAAAGGGAACGAGCATACTTGTCACTGGCCATCTGGCAATGACATTGGGATGGTGGGATGCGGGCAATTCTCCACTTTCACTGGTTCAATCACCATCTTATTTTGTTTCTTATGGTTTTATGTTGATTTTCAGTGGTTTAACTCCCAATTTCTGAAGATAAAAAATGCTTGGTTGTTTTTTTTTTCGCAGAGATCTAGCATAGAAGCCTCCAAAATGGCCATATTCAAGAGGGCGATCATCTTCCAAGCCTTTGCCTTTTCGTTTGTTTCCAAAAAATCAGAAGCAAAAACTCGAACCCAATCGTCAAGGCCCAAAAAACATTTAACATCTTCTAGCATTTCCAAAGAAATCGGGATGACACTTGGACAAAATAACTTCTAAAGTCTGCCAATATTTTCAACAAAAATCAGGAGTGAAGTTGCCATAAACTCCTAAATTTCCAACTCCAAAATTAGCAAAATAGTTGGAAGTTGAAAGTTGAAGATTCCCCCAGGAAAAAGGGTTACCATACCGTCCTGAACATATTCCATTGATATTTTTAGAGGAATCTTTCGACCCCCAACTGATGAGGTCGATGTTGATTTCCGGGCATAAGAACATGATATGTCAGTAATTCTATGTAATTCTATAGTATTTGTTTTTGATAGTTATATAAGTGTAAAAAAGTCACAGAGAAACCATGTTAAACATTGTTAAAGCCATATTGCTGGCAGATACTGTAGGTCCATATCAACTGGTATTACATCATGTTAAATCCATATGGGTATGTCTGCAAATGGGGTATACCCCCAATTATAGCCATTTAGTAGGGATACGGGATAATGATCATTAACCATTGGGTGTAGGGGTACACTATTTTCAGACAAACCCATATTTTTGATAGTTTTACCACCCCCCCAAAAAAAAACTCACCGCTTCGCTGGCAGGAGATGCTTCTGGGAGACGGCAAGAAGACCGCAGATGCCCTGGTTGCCAAGGTTCGGGCCGCGTTGTTCACGATGCTTCGGGCCTTGTGGGCCTTGTTAGCAACCTTCCAAGAAAGATAGAACAGTAGAATCCCGCGAAAATAGTGGGAAATTCAACTTTTTCTATCTTTTTTGGGTTACTATAATTATCAAAGATGGTGAACCATGGTGATTTCACAACCAAAAAGTGGGATCAAGTATCAAAAAAAAGGTCAGCGCACCATCAAACTGCGCCAAGCATAAAGAACACATGGGAGCCTCGTAGTGAATGGCTTAAAACGCATCATCAACCATTGGGGTTGAAACGCTATTAAACATGGTGGTTTACCCACATTTTTTTTCAAGGGGCTTAGACATTAAATCATCAACGGTGGTGGGGTGCACCTTTCACGGATGGGCCAAACGTGGCAGTGGAGAATTCATCGTTAGATGATTCTCCCATTAAAACCTCCATGTATAGAGCATTTCCCATTGCCACGTTTGATTGCCGGAGGGTATTCCATTTTTCATTATCGCAACAGTGACCTTGCTAACCCCAAAAATTACACAGTCTTGACCCTCAAAGCACCCGTAGAAATGAGACCATTTCGAGTAACATATGTTTCTCTATGGTAAACTAGTGGTTTAGGTACTCACGCAACCCGCTATGCCCCGCTCTAAGATTTTCCAATTTGTACGGTACCTCTTTCCGAGCTGGATGATCCAAGCTTCCCCTTGTAGCAGCCACCTAAGAACAGAAAAAGGACATGTGCCACTATTTTACTATAGAATTTTGAACTGTTCTATCTTTTGGGGATGGGTATATGTAAAAACTCTAGTTGTTTTGCCCAATGACAAGCAGTGGAAACTAACCTCCGTTTGGATCACACAAGTTCTGTCAGGTGCGCGAGCGTTTGGAAGCGGTCTAAGTACGCCTGCTATCGGCACAACACGCGCACTGCGTCCGGTCGCCATGGTGTTGCCATGGCGGCTGCGGCAGTGCGTTGTTTCAACGCAAGGGGCAAAGACCGAGTTGTAAACTGCGAGTTGTAGTCGACTCGTCTTGTGCAATGCGAATGGCACAAGAGGGTCATCGTTTTGGGAGCGCCACTGGAAGAGAATCCGCTCCAGTGGTGTAACAGGACGGGGTGCGACAAAATATCAAGGCGGATGACAGCTATGACAGCTGCAAGTTTACTAAGCGAAATTGGAGGCCGCACGAAGTCCTGAGTTTTGTGCCAGTTTTGGGGTGGTCCTTGGTGCTATTAACTCCATGTTTTCATTGGTTGGACCATCTCAATTTTCAGGGTAGTTGGCTCACTCATGACATGCATTGGAGCCTCGCATGGTGGCTCAACCAAAAAAATGGAGTCACACAAAAAATCCCTTTAGAACTTGAGTCATGACTAAGTCTAGGTACTGGAGGTAGAAGCCCAGCAAAGGATGGGAATCAAGATACAATAGATTCGGAGATTGCAGCTAGTTTTGAGCCCACCATGCGTTGATGATGCGTGTCTGATAGCGTTGCTTTTCCCGCACATGCGCTGACATTGGCTGCTAGATTGCAGAAGAAAGGGTCGGGTGACAAGCAATTGGCACAGGCTGGGGATGGCTGGGGTCTGAAACGAACAGCGATACATCATTCCAGAATTCAGAAATGGATGTGTTTGATAATAGGGTACCCTAAATCTACTACAACTCGTCAACCGTCACATAATTACCCTATGATTTGACGACCGCAACTGGGGGTGTTTCTCACCCCATTTCCATATCCAGTAAAATGGATGAAATCCCTTTTTGAAACATTTTGAAACCAACCATTTGTCTTTTTTTGCGGGGGCCCATCAGACATTGACTCTAGACGACCTTTCAAATGAAAGTCATTTAGAAACGCTAAAAAAGAGGGGCTGGAAAAGACACTAAAAAAGACATCGCGATTGTTTGAACTTGAGTTAACAAATTGACAGATAGCCACAGATTTGTCGATGACACGCGAAGGATCATTGGCTTTAGAGTTTTGATCTCACGACTTTCGTGACTGGTGTGTCTGGAAATGGTGTTTTTTTCCATTAACGGTATACCATATAGAAAATGGCAATTTCATAGGGAATTTAGGGGATTTCCCCACCAGACAAACTCAGCTGGTTGTATCCGCTTGCACTTGGGCTCAAGCTGAACATGCTGAACATCATCCGACGACAGATTCGTCCAAAAGCGCAACCTTCTTGTCTTGGACGAATCATATGGGTACCCTTTTCCAAGAAAAAAAACATGATCTTCTCACTCTCAGCATCATCCACTCATTGGAGAAGTTCCCCCAGATTTTTTCATGAAGAAATCCCCAACTTTTTGGGTGAAATCGCAACCGCCACCGCCCCCCCGACTCCGGATCTTCTCCGAGCCTGGAAAGTCATGGCGACCATGGAGGTCTCAGACGCCAGTCCCACAGAAACCTCGGCGAGCCCACAGTCCAGTGAGGACGGATGCGGGTTCCCATCCCTAACATCCTATGACAATCCCATGACAATCCCATGACATCCCAATGACAATCCCATGAAACACACCATTTTCCATGGTCAATTCTTATTCCCAATATTCAGCCGGCCAAAAAACCAGCGCTAGGAGGCTTCCTATTGGCCGTTTCCGTGGCCGAGGCGAGCTGCTTACCAGGCATTTCCTGGCAACTGGAAGATTTTTACAACAGGGGAACTGGGTGACTTTACTTCAAGTTTTTGGACCATTTACCACCCAAATGTATCAAGGATGTTGGGAACCCTGGACACAGTGGAGTGAAAACTTGGACACACCAATCTATATGTTAAGACACATAATGATACATACACATGTAGGTAGATATATACACAATACGTATATATATAATTACATAATATGTTTACATGTATATATATATACTATATATATAGACTGTATAAATATATAAAATACACATGGATATAATGATTAATCGAACTGGTTTTCTAAACGAAGACGAGATCAACCAGGCATGACATCGACGGAGGCCGCCAATCTCCCTTCGAGGCCGGATGCTGAGATTCGAACGAAACATGGGTGATTTCACTGGGAAAAATGGGGATTTCACTGGGAAACATGGGGTTATTTAACTATAGATTGAAAAACCATGGTGGCCAGCTTGGCAAAGCGACTCCCCCTCCTAGTGCGCATCTCTTAGTTTTTGTAACGCATTCCCGCTGAGTCTCTACCCATATCCTTGGGCCTCTTGGGACGAGTGGGAAATCTACTCCAAATATCGTCTATTATAGTATTTAACAATATTTAACTCAGATTTTTCTAGCTTATTAATGCTTATTATACTCATATTTTTATTGGTCAAAACCAATTCTTGTCCATGAAACATTGCTTAACCTCATGATTGTTTATGTTTTTTTGGTTAATTGCTAGGCTAACTATATAGGATTTATGGTAGATATATCAAACTAGTTGGATGGGGTTATAAGACTCTAATAATACTATAATCAAGAGGGACCTTCCTTTAAGTTATAAGTTATAAGCATTTTTTTGGAACATATCCATCACAATTCCAATATCCCATTCGTATTCTATTATTTTCCTTATCCCATTTATACAGGATAAAGTCTCCATTTTCCCCCTTATCATCCCTCTAGTTGATGGTCATTTCCCATAATGATAGGATAAACTCATTTTTTCATTGATATTCCAACCATATTCCAATAATGTTCCATTCATATTCCATTAACATTCCATTAATAGATGATTAGTCCCCATGAAATCCCTCTGATCATCTCTCTTTTCAGCGATGAAGTCGACATTTTCCTTGCTGAACCTAGCTGCTGAATCCTTCAGGATGAAGATGATTACGACTATGACAGCTGTTGTGGGCCGGAAGGCGGGAAGGAATGGGTTGCGCGATAGAAATGGGGATTCACCGGTAATAGTAGTGTTTGGGCATGTTTAAGCATGTCTAAAGATCAAAAATTGAAAGTTAGCCGGAGTTAGCCATGCAAATGCGGTTCAAACATGGGGACGTTGACTAGGAAACATGGGATTTTAACCATAAAAAAGGTGAGCACCGGCGAGTCAACCAACGAAACTGGTGAAAGATGGGGGACATTGACCAGCAAGATATATATATATATATGTATGTATATATATATATGTATACCATTTGGATATTGTGGGATGTATAACCAATACAGGATCATTTTAAGAGGGAAAAAGATGATTGGGGGTACTCTATCTTCACACCTGGGCCAGCTATAAGGGATCGTGACTTACAACCTTAATGACGTTCCGACATGTGTTTCCAAAGAATGTTTGAATCTCAATGACTCAATGCTATGACTTGTGACTTACGTGGTCAAAGAATTCTCAGAGTCTCTACATGGGTAGTATCCTCTGAAAAAAGGGGCGTTTCCCAATTCCAATGGATTCTCATCATTTTCGCTATTCCAACTGCCATTTTGGGGGTTACCCCCCACCTTCAGATGGATCCGAATCTCATATCAAGTTGGTTAGTTGCATCCCAGTGTATTTCCATTTACTTCGAAAAAAAAGTCCAAAAACAACTCCCAAATGAAACACCTATATATGGTATAATCTATATATATATATATATTATGTATATATATATAATGTATATATATATATGGTATCCCAGTTTTTACCCCCATGAAATCCCAGCTTTTCCTCCCATTCTATGGCCGGGAATCCATCCCCGGGAATCCTGGGAGATGACCAAAAATGCTTCGTAGAATTCGCAGGTGAAATGTCCGAATTTTGTGAAGATCTACATAAATTTCTGGAGGTAGTCAACAATAGTCAACCATTTTTTCGCAGTTGGTCAAGTTGGCTTTTTTGCTGACATCGCCATTTTTTGTTGGTGAAATGAGTGGTTAAAATCGCCATTTTGAGTGCTTCAATCACCATTTCCAGTGCTTCAATCCTCAGTGTTTGGTCAGGTCACGAGTGGAAGCCTCCAACAGAACTGGTGTTGCCAGGTTCGCGACGATTTCAGTCATGGGGACTTCACTGGAGATTTACCCTCTGGTAATGACTACTAACAGTTGATTACCCTCTGGTAAACGTACCAAAAACTATTGAAAATGGTGATTTATAGTGGATTTTCCCATTAAAAATGGTGATTTCCCATAGTTATGTTACTTTACCAGAGGGTATCATTGGTAATTAGGATAATGGGAAATTCCACTATTTCGACTGGGTCATTTTCAATAGCGAACTGTTAGTCATTACCAGAGGGTAATGATGCCTATTGTTGATGGTCACATCCCATAATGACAGGATGAACTCATTTTTTCACTGATATTCCAACCATATTCTAATCATGTTCCATTCATATTCCATTACTGTAATATTCCATTAATAGATGGTTTTAATTTAATGGAAAAAGGTGAAATAACGTGCTTAACCACCAACCATAGTGATATTTAATGGGATTCTTTTGGCATTTAACCAACCAAAAGGATGATGATACCCTCTGGTGATTTATCATATTCCAATCATATTCCATTCATATACCATTCATACTCCATTCATATTCCATTATTTTCCTTATCCCATTACATGATAAAGTCCAATTTTCCCCCTTATCATCCCTATTGTTGATGGTCATATCCCATAATGACAGGGTGCACTCATTTTTTCCACTGATATTCCAACCATATTCCAATCATATTCCATTAATAGATGATGAGTTTTCATGAAATCCCTCTACCCCCTGGTAAATTTTCACAGCTTTTTTCACCCCTTCCATCGTTGATGGAACATCAGTGGATCAAGGGGATCGCGGAGGCCATGAATGGCGCTATAAGATGTGATAAGTACCATAACAAAACGATAGCTCAGTCGGTGGGTTTGTAACTTCAAGAACTATGGTGTTTATGATACTTATAACTGCAGTATATTCCAGTCGTGTTCCATTCATATTCCATTAACATTCCATTAATAGATGATGTCCATAGGGTTATAGCTTTTTTGTATGTCCATAGGGTTTATAAACCAACAAACATATTTTTTGTGGGAAATCATTGTGGCACAGTGTGTTACCGGAATGATGGTTGGGATCGGTGGAATCACCCACTGAATGAACTGATAAGGGGCTGGTGATAATCTGATCACGAGTTTTCAACATTACGATTTGGGAAATTATTGTTGATAGTCCCAAACAACTATATGGGAAACTATCAACTATTAACTATCAACAACTATGGGAACTGTTTTTTGGGAAATTCTTGTTGATAGTCCCAACTGATCCAACAAAAAATCACGGCTATTTTGATGATTATGATGATTGTGTCGATGATCGGACACGGAGCCCTAGGCTCAGCCAAGGCTGAAAAACTGTGGAACTGGCCCACTGGAACTGAACATTCTGAAGCCGGGAGCATAAGCCTCGCTCTACCTCCCCTTCCCTATATCTTTCGGTCTCCGGGGCGCGAACATTAGGACGATCCATCCCCATATCTTTCGAAGGTTAGCCATGTAAACGCCACAACCAAAAAGGATGTCTGGTTGGATCACTATAGATACACAGTATCCCCCATACACCCATCCGCTAGCTCAGTTGCAAAACAATTATATAATTATATACCTCTCATTCACATGAATCAAATATCAATCTGCATTTTGTGTTGGTTACACCCAGATTCCTGGTGCCTAAATCCTTCAGAATTGGCAAAGCATCTCACATCACGCGGCAGGAACAGGGACCAAGATGGATACAGCAGAGATTGTGGCGAATTCAGTGAAAGACCAGGAGATTGTTTCGGGGATCAAAGTGGGGTGCTGGGCATACCGACTTGTTGGATCTGCATCTGGTGAAACATTGGGTGAGTTTTTTACGGGATGCCCCAGCTAAACATGAAGTGTATGAAGTGTCCGCAAAAAGATCTGAGATGAACAAAGGCGGTCTGATGTTTTTTTTTTGCTTCATGCAGGATTTTTGTAATTTTTCCGACCGAAAGCATCCAAATTCACGGAGGAAAATAAGGGGCTGGCTGTGTATCATCTCTAGGGAGGTCAGTGACATTTTTGGCCATCCAAATGTGAGACATTTGGGATCGAAATTATGTGCGCCTTGATTTCTTCAGAGGAGCTTTCACAATGGTCTATTGGATGTCTCTTGACTCTGCAGAAACGAGAGAGTTCATGTACTAAGAACGACCAGTCCATTTGCACGTCCCAGGATCTTAAAGTAAGAGCCGTATCCATTTACCATCTGGTTATGACTAACAGTTCGCCATGGTATAGATGGCCCATAGAAATAGATGATTTTCCCACTAAAACCTCCATTTATGGTTGGGATTTTCCATGGCTATGAGATGTCTGAATTCCCATGACTGCTGGATAAATCACCAACTAGTTGCACCCAATGATTGACATTGGTCCAGTTGTCCAACCCCCCATTATGGGGTTATGATTTTATGGATTTGATGGATTAATGTGGTAGACCCAAAAATACATATCCAACCTTGGATAGCAGGCGTACCATTTCTGGTAAAACTGGGCTGGTGGTGAAAAAAACTGGCTTTACCCCACTACCTGATATCAAACACGATAAACCCTCCGTGATGTTTGACATCCTATATACATACATACATACATACATACATACAGACAGACAGACAGACAGACAGACAGACAGACATACATACATACATACATATATACATACATATCATACCATAACATAATATAACATAATATAACATAACATAACAGCACAACATAACATATATAACATAACATAACATACCATACCATAGCATAGCATAGCATAACATACACACATACACACACACATACACACACATACACACACACACGCACACATACACACATACACACATACACACAGACACAGACACACAGACACAGACACACACACACATACACACACATACACATATACATATCTATCTATCTATCTACCTATCTATCTATCTATCTATCTATCTATGTATATATATATACAATTATATACACACAAGATATATTAAAATATACACATATTCCGTAAACTCGTTTATTGCTTGGTTGATCTCCTGATCCGCTTCGTGTCACGCAGGAGATGGGCAGTGAGACGTCTCCGGACGCCTTCATCGTTGGGAGACACAGGGGAGATAGCCCAGTTTTAGATCACAAGGGGCAAGGACAACTTGGGATATGGGTATGGGTCAATACCTATAGATACATTACTATAGTGGGATGAACATCCATAAATCCCAGCTATTTTGGGGTTCACTAGGTACCAGGGTTTTGACCCATCCCCATATTTTCCTTGGAATTTGGATGGTATATAGGAAAAAAAGGGATATTTTATGTCAAAAATGATGGGATTTTTAGAAAGATTGGGGACTTCACCAGGAAACACCTACGATTTCTCAGATGCACACATCCAAGTATCACCAGCAGCAAGAAGACCTCCAATTATAAGTTGGCTTAGTTTCACCCATCGAAACATAAATCCCGGTGAACAGTTATAGACCAAGTCCCGTATCTCCTGTATCAATCCCCCTTTTTCTTGCGGCTAAATCCCCCCATTTCGGTTGCTTAAAAAAACCCATTCAAAGCCATGTGTTGGTTAAACAATCACCATTTACATTTTCCATCAACTAACATGAATATTTCATGGTTGAATCTCCAGTTTTGTGGTTTAGATCCCAATTTTTCTGTGAACAAACCGCACATTTTTCCGTCATTTTTTTCGGCAGGTCAATGGCGAGGTACTGGGTGAAGCTTCGCTGCCGGTGCGCGGGGGATGGGGAAATTTCACTAATGTGAGTTATCTGTGGTTAGTACCCTCTGGCAAACTAACAGTTTGCGAACGGGAAAATCACCATGCTATTGATGGGTAAATCAACGATTTCTATGGCAATTTTCAATAGCAAACTGTTAGTTTACCAGAGGGTAATGGTTAATAAACGTTGGTGAATGTTTTTTGGATACCCCCAACATTGAGGATTTCTGATCATTTCGTGATTTGGATATTTTTTATTTCCCACCTACCAGGTGAGGGTGTCTCAATTTTATGGCAGCTTGTCCTTCCTCCTCTCCTTCCAGTTGCCAAGCTGCCAATGCCACTCTCTCTGGGCCTCGTGACCCCAACATTGCGCCAGATCACATGGATAGACTGGCAGCTTAAATCTCAGCTTGGAAAATGACACTCAGAATGTTTCTGGACATCTGGACATATGCCAGGTAGAACTTCTTTTGGTGATCGCTCGAATGTTTTTTTTGTTGGCAACGGATTTGATAGCAACAAACCAGCGGGGATTCAACGGGAGGACACCAGTCCAAGTGGAAGGGTGCCATTGCATGGCTTGGAAGATCCGGAATACGAAGCGAACTGGAAAGATCCACCATGCTAGTAATGGGAAAATCCACTATTTCGACTGGGCCATGTTCAATAGCTATGTGACAAATTACCAGAGGGTACAGTACTTGCACTTCCAAGTCAGCTGGTTGATTGATGTTGATTGTACGTTGGATCTTTGGCTAGTTTCTTCTCAGAAATGGGGTGCCAATGGGCCAATAAAACTCTGTCAGACGTCTTGCGTTTACCGGATTACCGGATTTACCAATCCCATTTTGTGGGTCAATTGTTTTGAACCAGAACAAACATGGGGGTAGATAGAAACTTGAATTCACCTCTGCTAATTGGACCTGGGAAACGACGATCCAATTTTCAAAAACCATGGGTCCACCCATGGTGGTCACAGCAAAAGAGACCCCCCACGATGAGTAATGTCAACCTTGAATTATTAATAGCTCAGTGGGTTGTCAAAAAAAGGGTGGAGTATCATTCTAATACCAAAGTTTCACTATGTGGGTGTTTTGGGTACCACCAATTTTCATGGTTTATCATAATGTCTGCCGAAAAAAAATCACTAGCTATATATATATATACTCATGTACATTTCTATGTAATATACATACTTACATCGATTGGGGGATTTATCTCGATTTATCACCATTTTCAGAAACACCCAAATATTATATCAAGTTGGTTAGTAGTTATATCTCGCTATATTGCATTTACGTAGATGTTTTTCCCATTACATCCCATATAAACTCGTAAATATTGGGAGGCATTCTCGATTTTTAGTCAACCTGGGTCAACATTATCCTTTGGTAATTTAACATAGCCATGAGAATGATGATTTTCAATAGCTATGTTGGATTATCAGAGGCTGAAATCCCATTATCATATTATTAATAATCCTTAAATGTTCCAATGTTCAATGGTTAATAACTATAATCCCATTAGAATCCCATGACATCTCTACTTTTTTCCGGGTAATGTAGCTTCGACATGGATCCACCATTCGAGTCGTCATCGCCACAGGGCCTGCGAGGATACAAACGTCCCAGCCTCAGCCAGCCTCATTTTGGTGGGATTTGACCAGTTGGAATCTGGAATTCTGGTCGGTTCTTAATCTGCTTGGTGGTTTGGAAAATTTGATTGGAATATATACTGTTAATAATGGTTAATATGTGGTTATTATATGGTAAATGATGATTAATAATTATCTGCCTGGGGATTTAATGGGGATATTTTCCTGGTGATTTAATGGTGATTAACCCTCTGATAATGGAATATTAATAAATAACTGATTGGTGGTTTGGAACATGGCTGGATTATTTTTCCATTCAGTTGGGAATGTCATGATCCTAAGTGACGAAGTCATGTTTTTCAGAGGGGTAGGTATACCACCAACCAGATGAGTAATTATTAGTCATCCCATGATTGGGGTACCCATATCAATCAAGCCAGCAAGACTTGGACTTTTGCATCCTACAATTATTAACCCACCAGAAAAATGGGACAACCGCGATTTTCCATATAAACCCATGAACAGTTCGGGCATTTCACGCTAGCGAAAACTGGTGGATGCCGATAGATGTCATAGCTCCATGATATGAGAGATACCCCCGGGGGTCACCCCGGGGGTACTTCATATTGGGGGAATGGATCAACACCAAACGTCCGTGTATTTTTATTACTTAAATGGTGGCCCCTGATCCTGGCTTGAACCATGAGAGTTGATGTTGATGTTGATGTAGCTTCTCCTGTGGTCCTTTTTTTTTGTTTATTTTGTTTGAGAATAGGGTACCAAAAACAATCCATTACTTAATCATGAGTTTCCATCTTAAAATTCCAGCTGGGTTTGGGTATACCCCAATTTCAGACACCTTTTTGTCCCATCATGGTTGGTTCGCCCCAAAACCAAGGCCGCGGTGCGCCGCCGTTGTCTCCCGCGGCACAGCGGCCGCGACTGGAAGTACCCTTTGTTTTTGGGAGGTGAGACCGAGAAGGATGGGATTTTTGGGGGATTTTGACACAAAAATTGGAGAATTTATCGAAGCAACAAACAAAAAGATCTACCCTCTGGTTATGACTAACATAGCCATGGTATAGATGGCCCATAGAAATAGATGGTTTACCTATTAATAGCATGGTGATTTTCCATGGCTATGTTAAATAACCAGAGGGTACCCCAAACTATGGCCCGGATACCTTGGGATCAGAGACTGCGGCTGGGGGTAGCGCTCACCTCCTGGCGCCGGCACCTAGCAACAGCTGTGCCCACGGCCCGGCCGTGAATTTTCCGCGACGTGTCACGAAAAACGAGCTGCTGGATCTTGGACGTTGGGACGGAGGCAGCTACAGCTCAGAGGGGTTCAATATGGGGATGGATCAGTCTACCTATGATCCCTACCATCTTTCGGGGGATGAACATCCATAAATCCCAGCAATTCTGGAGAAGGGTAGGGAGAAGTGACCCACTTTGCGATGACTCACTTTGCGAATTCATGGGTTTTTCCCGACTCAATTCTGTGTCATCCCAAGTTTCGATACGACCGAAGTCCAGCAGTGCTATTCGTCCTCCACAACTGGCATCCTGTGGAGAGTTTCTCTGCAGTGGACCTTTTTGCAGGACCTTTTAAGGTCATGGAAGTTGGAGGACCCAATGGCGCTTGCCCCATGAAAATTGGGGCTGAAGAGCTTGGTATAGCCTTGATTTTGGGGGTCCAAAAGGGTCACCTTTTGGGGGTGTACCTATTGATTTCCATGACAAGAGGCGCGTCAGAGGTGTAATTCACTTTTTTGTGGCCTAACTTTCATGGCATTTCGTTGAAACAAACTTCGTGTAATTTCGGGTTGTGCCCAATAAAAGTCAGTATGAATGTTCCGCTGATTCTTCCAGATCTTGCGGCATGCTTTTTTAGGATCTTTACTATCTACTTGCACCATAGTTTGTGGTTTTTATATGTTTTTATGCTTACTGCCAGACATCAGAAATCGCAAAAAAAGGGTCTTTGAAAGGATTGCTTACGTGACATCCATCTGGTTTTGTCACCTAAATGGTCATATTTTGAGCAGCAAATTTTCTAATCGACCATGGCACTTTTTTTGATGTTTTCCCAAGAGTTTCAGGCAACCAACCTTTGGAGTTCGAGGTAATGTTGTGTATCCAGAGGATATCTGAAATGGAGGGCCTATGCCAGAATCCAAGGAGATTGCCACTTCAGTCATTTCGAGCCTCATTTCGTGCCGAGTGATCTCAGATGTCATGAAAGTCCGGAGCCAGTGTCTGATCATTTTTAGGACAGTAGGATTCATGGGGTTATTATCTGAGTCGAACTATATTCACCTTCCTGGCCATCGTCACCAAAGATGGTCGTTGGTGCAAGGGGAGGCTAAACCTCAAAAAACCATCAGCCAATATTTCAGATTGGTAAAGGATCATGATTCAGACAATAAACTTCCAGGCCTTCCAAATTACGAACAATACTAAAAACGTCTTACTTGTGCTGCTGCACTCTTTTTCCAGACTTGAAAAACTCTCAGACCCAAAAATCTGTGTTGTATCATTTGGCTGATGGTTTCAGCAATGTTATTTATTTCCATTCATAAAAACAGGATGGCTATTCCATGCTATTCCCCCGATTGAACACTTTATTGAGCGGGTGGTTCAACCAGCAATCATTCTGGGAAACATCACAGATTTTCATCCGATTCTGGGAGCTGGGAGCCGATTTTACAGCTAAAAACGGCAAACAGTTGCCCTTTTTGTTGGCCATGTGGCTATGGATCAATACCTATTATATAATACCATTTTTAGGGGAATGAACATCCATTTACCAGCTATTTTGATGTGAACTACAGGGGTACAAGGTTTTGACACACTTCCATGTGAGTTTTCAGGGAATCTGAAATGGGCTACTGAAAGCAGCTACCGGCGACGGACTTTCCAGGTCTTTGTACGGATCCCTGACCTCGGCTGTCAAAAAAGGCTGGTGCCGACGACTGGTGCCATAGGCGCTGGCAAAAAGGGGTGCCGAATAGCTCGGTGGGTGAAACTGGTACAACGGGAGAACCATTTAAGCAGCTTAGAAAAGACATCTATCTTTGGCCATGTCAAAAGGGCCTTTGATTGGGCCTTGCGATGGCTCAATCTGTATGTCACCGTAACGAAGCTGGTAATGGGAACTCCCCATATTCACTAAGAAACGTGTCTACATATTCTCTGTTTGCCAGCTTAGATTGCCGGAGGCTACAAGATTTTCGGGTGCCCACTTCGAGGGCGTGCCCACGTTTCTTTGGGCTCTTGGGATTGAATTATGGTGAAAAATCACTGCTGAAGCATACAAAAATGACTCAGCTATAAATGGGATACCACCAGTTAGGGACTTACCAAGTTTTTTTTTTAAAAATTCACTTCACTCTCCATGCTGTTTGAAGAAGGGAACAAAAAGCGGCGGGCTGGTCGTGGCAGTATTGTGTTTTTGGATACCTGGATCTCCACCGTGATGATGGCTGGGACATCTAGAAATGGAGCTTCACTCATCCAGTTCCTCAACGGGGGATTTTCCAGGGCCAGGATGTCACAGGTCGGATGTGCCGCTGGAAAACTCTGCAGCTTTTTGCGGAGGTCTGATGAGAGTTAGCCGGCAGTCGCAAGACGCAGTCGCTTTTTCGGTATCTGCGGTCTATGCCAAGCTGGTTCTATGCCATGAAATTCATGGAGCACATCCACCACTACCATCCTCACCATCCTAGCGAAAAGGATTGACTCTTGGCAGGATCCAGGATGAAACCTAGCATTAGTTTGACAAATTTTCAACTTCTCCAACAGGGTTGGATAGGAACCAGCATCCCTTGACCCTTTTAAGACGCACGGTCCCCAATTTTCCATCGGCGCGCCATGCTGAGGCGTTGGGGGGTGGCCAATACTTCCGTTCACGATCATTTCTGCGTGTGAGAAGACATCCCCCAACGAAAATCTAGTTCAAAAAAAACACCTCCGAGAAAAAATGGTGGACTTTTCATATCATCGGTTGTTAGGTAGCCATTTGTGGTCTGTTATACCCACAAAAAATCAAGAAAAAAACCTCTGAGGGCATACCAAGGGCTCGTTTGTGGCAGGTGTCTGTCCGGGATTTGCTGTGGGAACAGCGTGGGGTTTGCCCAGTGGTGGATGCTGAGTGTCGCTGCCTAGAGGGTATTCTCGGACATGGGGTAAACTGCCAGCCGTATTTTGGATAGACGAACAGCTCAAAAATCTGAGTATCATGGGGTAATACAGGGATCTAATGGGAAGAATAGTGGAGTATACATGAATATGCAATATGACGAACTGTTGAATTTAGCGCAACACCGGAGAGTTGGATGGGAACACCCCGTTTGGGGCGTTTGAGGCGCGTGTTTTGTTTGCCCCAAAAATATCGGATGGATGGTTGAATGTCCCAAATGAGCAGCTAAACCCGTGTTGGTTGATGATTAGTTCGGGCTTTATTCCACCCAATATCTTGCAATATCTTGGGATCATCATCTCTGGGACATCTGTACATATAACCAGCCGGGGATAGGTCGAAGCTTGGAGACCTGATGGATTTTTCACTTGGACTCCCTGGAGATTCAGTGGGATGATCCTGGCGCCATGATTTTAAAATTTTTGTGGCTTGGATCCACATGTCTTGCTGGTTGGAATTGTTTCTCTTTTCATGGATGAGTCATATCATGTCATATCAATCCCCATGTTTCTTTTTGTTCTAGATCACCATTTTTCTTGGTTCAAGATGGGGGCTGGCGTCAAAATCATTAACAATCACCATATTGCGGAAGGATCTAACATGATCCAACTGATGGTTAGTTGATATGATTTGATATAATCATTTATAACGGGTTGGTGGTTTGGAACAGTTAGATTATTTTTTCATGACTATTGGGATTCATCATCCCAACTGACTTTCAGTCCATCATTTTTCAGAGGGGTAGGTCAACCACCAACCAGATAATCTATAAATCATGGGGATGGATCAAAATACCTAGGTGCAAATCCATCAATTTGAGGGAAAAAAAGTTATGGCAATCCCAGCTACCTCACCTTGAAATTGGAACAGAAGGGTGGGTTACACTTCAGTGACCCACTTCAACAAGGCACCGGAAGAGAACGTGGTTCTGGTGCGACAGGCAGTTGGATGGGTGGATACATATGGTTCATTTGGTGGTTGAAACCTGCCACTTCTGGTAAACTTGGGGATGGTTTGTGGCTAACCCTATGACTGGGATGATGATCACCAACTGAATTTCATATTTTTGTAGGGGCTTGACAACACCAACCAGCATGATGTTGTGTGATGTTTTGCAATGATCAACCTCGACAAACCTTACTTGAAGCTTCTCAAAGCACCATGCAAACAATTAGCTTATGGTCCATGGTTATGGTTGGTCGATGTTTATTGTTGGGGTTGCCATATCATTTTGTTTCATGATGTTTCCTGCAGCTGTAAAAGTGGGTAGATCACCAGAAAGATGGTCGGAAGGTATCGGTCAAAATCGTTGACCTGGAACAAATCATTTGGCAAAACTTAGCATCCAAAACTGCAAAAAATGCCAATCTTTGGGATTCATTTGGCACACGTGGCAACACCTCTCTGTATAATTGTATGAAACTAGTTGGAGGCAGAATGAGGGATTGGCCATGATTGGCCCTTCTTGAAGTGCTCGGTGAGCGATGAGCCCGTGACCTAGGGTTTGCAGCGAAGATATCAAGTGGCTCGAGTTTGGAATACATGTAGATGGGTAGAATAACATAATGATATAATTGCAGACATACATACGTAAACATATAGCGATACCGATATCTATACATATGAAGACACCTATATGACCTATATATATATATACACATACATATATGTATATACATGTAGCTATACAGGTTACATATACATATACATACAAACCATGTACAATGCCTCATGTGATTGTTTGTTTCTCGCTATCGGCTTGGTCTGCTTGTTTTTTGTTGTATGATCACTATGGTCCGATATTAGCTTGTGGTGACATTTGTTTACTTTTCTCGTTACGTGTTTAAAATCAG
>Ga0126342_10003345_pt1 | contig 26411 bp, 32 predicted proteins | sample Cyp1metagenome_FD_92528 | JGI IMG/M metagenome (GOLD analysis project Ga0126342, IMG submission 92528) | Coral microbial communities from Lord Howe Island, Old Settlement Bay, Australia - Cyphastrea 1 metagenome | ecosystem: Host-associated > Invertebrates > Cnidaria > Coral ...
CCTTGTCAAAAGTGAGCAAAACGTGAAGCTTTGGCAGCAGTTTCAACTACAACCACCACTACACTACACCCCACTACATTACACTACAACTACAACTACAACTGCAACTACAACTACAACTACAACTACAACTACATTACACTATATACACTACACTATTACACTACACTAATTACATTACACTCTACTATGCCACACTACAACTACAACTACAGGTACATCTACAACTGCAACTACACTACACTAATTACACAACACTACACACTACACTACGCTGCACTAACTACAAGTACAGCTACAACTCCAACTACGCTAGTGCACACTACACTACACTAGACGACGCTACACTACCCTACATTACATTACACTACACTCATTACACCACCACAAATGCAACTGCAACTACACTACACTAATTACACTACACCACAACTACAACTCCACTACACTACAACTACAACTACAGCTACACTACACCACACTACGTCCAGCAGTTGTGGGTGAGGCGACCAATCAGGTGACCACTGCAACCATTGTAACCACTCCAAAAAATACAACTCCAACGACCTTTCAGTCCATGAGTGGATTCGCTCTGCCGTAGGATTCACAACAACGAACCTCTCCTATAGGTTTCCTATTTTCTAGACTTCCGCCACCGCCTTGTGCGGTACTACTGCTATATATATATATACATAGTTGCACCTGCAATATATACGCATTCTAAAAGCTTCTTTTTGGCGGTTCTTCTAGAGTCTTAGAGGTTATAGCTTGAAAATTGCAAGCCATGGAGTGTAAGGTCCCCAACCGACATCCAACCCGTACCCATTGAGGATTCCAACCCAGGCTGTCCACCATCACACCCTCGCCGTCCTCCAAAATGCGATGGAGGGGACACGGCCACGCCATTCAGTCATCTACATATACTACATATAGATAGATAGATAGATAGATAGATAGATAGATAGATAGATAGATAGGTAGATAGATAGATAGATAGATCGAAAGATCGAAAGATCGATGGATGGGATGGGATAGGATAGGATAGGATAGATAGGATAGATAGGATAGATAGGATAGATAGGATAGATAGGATCCATAGGATAGATAGGATAGATAGGATAGATAGGGTAGGTAGGATAGGTAGGATAGGTAGGATAGGTAGGATAGGTAGGATAGGTAGGATAGGTAGGATAGGTAGGATAGGTAGGATAGGTAGGATAGGTAGGATAGATAGAATAGATAGGATAGATAGGATAGACAGGATAGGATAGACAGGATAGGATAGACAGGATAGGATAGACAGGATAGGATAGACAGGATAGACAGGATAGACAGGATAGACAGGATAGACAGGATAGACAGGATAGACAGGATAGACAGGATAGGCAGGATAGGCAGGATAGGCAGGGTCGACAGGATAGACAGGATCGACAGGATAGACAGGATAGACAGGATAGATAGGATAGATAGGATAGATAGGATAGACAGGATAGATAGGATAGTATAATAGATAGGATAGATAGGATAGATAGGATAGATACGATAGATGGGATAGATAGGATAGATAGGATGGATAGGATAGATGGGATAGGATAGGATCGATAGGATCGATAGGATCGATAAGATCGATAGGATAGGATACTATAGGATAGGATAGGATAGGATGGGAAAGGAAAGAAAGATAGATAGATAGATAGATAGCTAGATAGATAGAGAGATAGAGAGATAGAGAGATAGAGAGATAGATAGATAGATAGATGGATGGATGGATGGATAGATAGATAGATAGGTAGATAGGTAGATAGATAGGTAGATAGATAGACAGACAGACAGATAGATGGATAGATGGATACATGGATAGATGGATAGATGGATACATGGATAGATGGATCGATGGATGGATGGATGGATGGATAGATAGATAGATAGATAGGTAGGTAGGTAGGTAGGTATGCATGTATGTGTATAGATATATCTAAGTAATATATATATATATTTACACATATGATATCCATTCTGAGGGTTTGGGTGGTTGCAACTGTCGACTCGGGTCGAATTCAGGGGATGAAGGTGCTGATCAAATCTCGCTGTAGAGAGGACCTCTACAGAGCAACCACCAACATCAAGCCACCCCAACCGCAAACAATCAGGGCATCAACGGCATCGAAAGAAGTCGCAACAACCAGCAGCCAACAATCAAATGATTCGGCATTCAAGGCACAGATTCCCAACAAAAGCATTGACCCATTCAGCTAACAGTTGGACCTTTGACTTCTCCCACCCTATAGAGTCCTGTTTTCCATTGTTCCACTGGCCCTTGTACTTGCGGCCTCAGTACGGCTCGGCGTAACTGGATTTTTCCCATGGGCAGCCCCACAAATCTGCCTCCATCTACCCCAAGCGTTCGAAACTGATCTCAGTAAGCACAGGTGGCCAGCACATCCGTCACATCCGCTCTCCCGTTGAGTGTCAGACCATCGGGCCAAGTGAGAGTTCCATGGCCGTGGCGGAAATCATTCCTGTACTCACCTTCATATTTGGAACCTCAAAGACAAGGCAAAGGGGTAATAAAACGGAGAGCAATGCACCCTCTGAGCAGGGAAGCTGGGAAACGAAATGCAAAGAAAAATAAGAAAGATGAAGATCTTTACTTTAAGACTGCATACAGCTGATCTTGGATACCGTGGGGAAAAAACAAGATTTTGCTGGGTAGTATAGCAAACAGTTACCGTAAAGTATCAGTATCAAACTACCCAAGCAAGGTTTGCCCAGAAAACTACGATCAACCCAGCTACCCAACAGCAGGATTTCAGAGTTCCGTTCTGGTTCGGTTCTGGTTCCGTTCAAGTTTTCTGCTCGGCAAGCCTACGACGCATCACTTTCAGACCCAGGCATTCTACCGAAAAAAAAACAAGACTACTACTACATTGACCCCAAAAAGATAGAAATACTAGTAGGACTACGTAGGACAGTGTTTTTCTATCTTTTTGGGTCTTGCTGTATCCCCTTGGTTCCCAGTGCGTTCGAGCTGCCGTCGGGCCAAGTCATTGTGCCCGTGCCCGACATATGACCCTTTTGCCATGCGCCGGTGTACACACGCCTGAGCGTGAGGAAAAAAATTGCGACGAGGTTTTGAGGTGCTTGATGGTGCTTTTAGCCCAACTATCGCCAGTTTCCAAGACCTTGCAGGTGACCAGGGGCCAGGAATCCCCACCCATCACTGAAGTGATATGTGCCGTTGCCGTCCATGCGGTCTGCGCTGAATTGTCCCTGGCGTTCCAAGATGTTGGCTGAAACCACACCTACGGTCATCAAATGGTCATCAATACTATCAGAAAGATCAGCGCAGTGCAGACTGAAATAGTTGAGACATCACCATTTCACCTTCAGAAGCCCTCTTCCAGGCTTGCCTTTTCCAGAGTAAATTTTGTCTATCCGGGTGAAGTGCACCATGGTCGCAAAAGCAGGGATCCCTGGTTACCCATGGCGAAGCTTACTGCAGATCCCAACCAAATATGAGTCCGTGGGGTTCATGGTTCTATGATCAGCTCAAGTGGTTCAATCATTTGCTGTTGATGTTCTTTGGTGATTTTTGGACAATCCTTTGGTGATTGCAATTCATTTCTGATCATTTGTTTGTCCATGTTTTTGGTCTTCAACAAAACTGGCTAAAGAAGTCCCACTAAATACACCCCTGACTGCTGGTCACAACTTTCGCACGCGATGACACCATTCGCAGGGCGTTGCACACCGGACTGGATAGGGGGGGCCGATCGGGGCCAGGTCCCTCACTGCAGTGATTTTCTGACGGGTTCCAGAGTCAGAAAGGCAACTATCCAACTTGAAAGCAATGGTATCTTTGATCCAACTATCCAACTATTGATGTAGGCAAGGACGCGGATGTTGATTTTGATCAAGAAAACTTGGGAGACTTTACCAACCAGAATGCCTGTTTTCTCGCGGTGGTCTGGCCGGAATTTAACATCCATGGGGATCCGGGATACTACTCAGTTGTTTCATGTCGTGGTGTTTTTGGAGGCAACCAAAAGTGCAAGGCATGTTTCCATGGAAACCTTTCCAAATCATCCAAACCCTTAGGTCTTGAACCCATCCTCAGCCTGTAGTCCTCCTACTGCTGGGCAGTGCAAGAAACGAATCGACGCTGCACTGCCAGCGCGGTTCGGCTGCTCGTCACACTTGATCCCCCACAGCAGCTGCCAGACTCGGCATCTTATCCGACAAAAAAATTGGCAATGTGATGATCAAGAAACAAAACTCAAAATCACCAGAAATGGGCTGTACCAATCATTTGCGGCGGGAGGTGTGTTGTTGGGTTTACTGCATTAACTCTTCTGAATAAAGCCAGAGACGCACTTGGAAACCGTGGTAAATTTCAGAAAGCCACGTTCTGATGATCACGTCACTGATCTAGCTCGCGTTCTGTTTGCCGCGAAGTGCGAATTGGAGCCCCAAAACCTTAAAACCTTTCCAGCAAATCTTTTTGAGTTTCTTGCAAGTTCAACAGCTTTGGGGGACGATGGCATTAAAGCAGAAAGCAGCCTGTTGGTCATTTCGAGCTTCAGAAATGGGTCATCAAATAAGTCTGAGACGTCAGAAAGCTTCTGATCAAAACATCGGATGATCGCAGATTATTTTCAGCTGCTCATGCAAGTCCTAGCCTCAAGAATCCCAACAACTTGTTGCACAATACCGCTTCTGAGGAAACAACAAAATCGTTCCAGACATCCTCTTGGTTTCAATCCCACTGACAAACTTGAGTCTTTGTGGCCCCATCATGCTTAGGTAGGTATGTGCAAACACAACCAATTTAGCTCCATTGTTCGCTGTTGGTCACACTCCTGTGTTTGCTACCAAAAGCCACGTTTTTTGCTGTTTGAACCACCATCTTCTTGCTGGTAAAACCGAATTGTTGCTGCACCCGAATTGTTGCTGGTAAGAGCCTCATAGCTTCAGTGCTGGGGTATTCAAATGCTGTACATTGACGACAGCCAACCAAAGCCAGCAGACCTGGTCCAATTGACCAACTTTCCTCAGGGTGCACCAGTTCATGCGCTGTTTCGTGTGGTCTTTTATCAGGGGATTTCCGATTGCCATTGTCCCCAAATGGATGAAAAACAAGTGAAACCCTAGGTTTTTCGCAACTGCTAGTGCAACAAGACTTGAGTCTGGTCTAGGTTTGGCCGAAGCTGGGCATTCAGCCTGGAAACATCGCATGCACCGGCCTAAAATTTGTCGCTTCCAAGAATCCCACAGTTCCCCCCTGTCCACGATGGGCGATGGAAAAGAAAAAAGGAAGGTACCAATTGGCCCACAGAATCATATTTCTAGCCTAGCATTCAACATGAGCAAACGATTCATGCCTTGCGCTAGTGACTAAGTGAAGTGGGACACCCAGACGCCAACTGATTCTTGATCTGAAGCGAAGGATCGCTGGCCAGGGGACTCCATGACATAAAAGGCGATGATTTGAAAACCTATCTGGCTTAAGCAGCCAAGGGGAGGTTCCAATTTTGATCCACAGTACTGACGTGTTTGGCAACCGACGGAAGGAAGGATTTTTTGTTCTGGGGGGTTCAGTCAAGTATCTCTGTTCAAATGAGAGGAACAAAGTTTTGCTTTTCCTCAGAATGTCTGGCACTCAACTTTCTTGAATCTGTTAGACTCCATCTGAGCCCAAATTCGAGTCCACTTTGCGATGTCCCTTGCTGTTGGCTCGCTCTGCGGCCGAGCAAAAAGAAGAGCCCGGAGATTCACCAAGCGGAACGATGCAACTTCAGATTGTACCGCCCCACCGGCTGAAAAATCTCTTGGGGCAACTGGGAGGGTGCTTGCCGTGGAGTTTGTTCTTGTGAACAACGCAAGATATCAGGCAGAACAAGAAACGGGTTTATGAATCGGGATTTGATCTCGAAGATTGGAACAATCCGTGGCGCTCAAGAAACAACATATCAACCGATAAAAATCAGCAAGCACCCCAAGCGGCCATGAGATCACATGCAAGCTGGCAAATGTCAAGGGCTCATTCAGAATCTGCCCTTGACAGCAATTCCTTTAACGAAGTCGGTTTCGGAGTCTTGGTGTCCTGCGCATCCAAGAACTACCACAAAAAGCGACAGGTCTGTCTAAAGTCCTGGTTCCTTCGAAAAATTACCCTCGCTTGCAGTATTCAAATGGAATTTGGAGAGAAAACCATGTTGCTAAAGCCACAAGAAATTCACGTCGATGCGTCCGACTGGGAGCCCATGACAAATTTCAGGCGGAAAAATGATGCAAAACTGTTGGATCTCACCCGAGTGGATTCATCGCAATTGGATTCAACCATTGGGCAAACCCAAGATGTTTTTTGGTCAAATTGGACAACAAAAAATGGGATGGTTGTATAATCCAAGCCCCAATCGATGTACCTCCCTATTCTAAAAAAAGAACATTGAAAACCAAAAATGATTAACAAGTAGTACCCGGGCAAGCCGGGGGCGGAAATTTCAAAATTGAAACGCTTATAGCCTATAGAACGGAGCAAAGGCTGTGCCTATAGGCCTCCTGCGCTTCGTGGCAACAGGCAATCTGACGCCATGTTTTCGAATGTTGAATCTTTTCTCATCTCAGCTCTTGTCAGCTCTTGTCAGCTCGTCTCACCTCATCTCAGCTCTTCTCAGCGCACTCTCAAATCATCTCACCCTTTCCTCTGGCCCAAAACCTGCTCCAAAAACGGATCTCGGCGCCAAAGCAAGCAACCCCTACGCTTTCCACAGAGAAGTTTTTACACACAGCAAGCTTTTGCACAGGGAAGCTTGTACACGCAGAAGCTTTTACACAGAGTTAGGGAAGTTTTTATTCACAGCAAGCTTTTACACAAAGCAAGCATTTGTACACAGCAAGTTTTTACCCAGAAAATCTTGTACACACGGTAGCCTTTACACAGAGAAGCTTCTACACACAGCAAGCTTTGACACAAAGAAGTTCCTACACTGAAAAGTGTTTACACACAGAAAGTTTTTACACAAAGAAGGATTTACACAGCACACAGACGCCTTTACACAGTTTTTACACACAGCAAGCCTTCACGCAGAGAAGTAGTTACACACAGAAAGCTTTTACACACAGCAAACTATTTTACACACAGCAGGCTTTTACACAGAGAAGTTTTTACACGGCAATTTTTTACAGAGAGAAGTTTTTACACAGAGAAACTTTTACACACAGATGTTTTTACACACAGCAAACTTTTACAGAGAGAAGCCTTTCCTCAGAAAAACTTTGCACACAGAAGCTTTTACACACAGCAAACTTTTACAGAGAAGCTTTGAAACAGACAAGTTTTTGCACACAGAGAGCTTTTACACACAGCAAACTTTTACAGAGAAGCTTTTAAACAGACAAGTTTTTGCACACAGAAGCTTTTACACACAGCAAGCTTTCACACAGAGAAGGCCAGACACAGAGAAGCTTTGACACAGAAGCTTTTACACAGAGAAGCTCTTACACACAGAAGCTTTTACACACACAAAACCTTCACACACAGCCAGTTTTTACACAGAATTTTTTCGCACACAGAAAGCTTGCACACAGAGAGGCCCTAACACAGAGAAGCCACAGAGGAGCTTTTACACGCAGAAGCCTTTACATACAGAAGTTTTCACACACAGCCAACTTTTATACAGACAGCTTTTACACAGAGCAAGCTTTTACACAGAGAACCCCTTACACAGAGAAGCTTTTACACACAGCAAACCTTTACAGAGAGAAGCTTTTACACACAGCCAGCTTTTACACAGAGAAGCTTTTTCACAGAGAAGCATTTACACTGAGAAGCTTTTACACAGACCCGATCTCGACGCTGAAGCAAAAAAAAATAAGCATTTTCTAAAAGGAACTTTAAAAGTAAAATCACCAGCGCCAAAATTGAGAAAATGTGCTGACAAGTCACTATCGCAGGCTTGATGCAGAAATTCCAATACGATTTACGATGTCCAGCCTGGACGCAGCCATTACAATGCGATCGGCAAAGACTGCAAAATACAACAAAACTACGCGCACCGGCGTCAGAAATTGCAGCTCCAAAACCGAATCTTGATGCCAAAGCCTAAAAAAAAGATTTCGAAGCAGTTTTTAAAAGCGATTTTAAAAGGAAAATTGCCAGCACCAAATCAAAACCGCAGCCTTGCTGCAGCCATTCCAATACGCAGCCATTCCAATACTCGCACAGCAAAATAAAAAAATGCATTTCGTGCGAGACCTCCCTCAAAAAGTGAAAGTGCAAGATGTGAAAACGAAGCTTTCGTGCGAGACCTCCCTCAAAAAGTAAAAGTGCAAGATGTGAAAACAAAGCTTTTGTGCGAGACACCTTCAAAAAGTGAAGCTGACGATGTGAAAACGAAGCTTTCGTGCGAGACCTCCTTCAAAAAGTGAAAGTTCAAGATGTGAAAACAAAGCTTTCGTGCGAGACCTCCTTCAAAAAGTGAGCGTGGAAGATGTGAAAACGAAGCTTTCGTGCGAGACCTCCTTCAAAGATTGAAAATGCAAGATGTGACAGAAGAGTTCGTGCGAGACCTCCTTCAAAAAATGAAAGTGGAAGATGTGAAAACAAAGCCTTCGTGCGAGACTTCTTTCAAATTTTGAAAGTTGAAGATACAAAAACGAAGCTTTCGTGCGGGGCGTCCTTCAAACTTGGAAAGTTCAAATGGTGAAAACGAAGCCTGAACTGTCAGTTCCACTGCGGGGCCGATCCGAAAATGATCCCGGTTTAAACGAGAGTGTTCCGCAACCGCCCGCCGGACAAGCTTCCCCATCCATCTTCCGGGACACGTTCTGTCCTGCAAAACACAGCATTGCGTGCAGCCGCTATCTCTCAAAAACGCATTTCGCGGGAGATATCCTTCAAAAGTGAAAGCGCAAGATGTGAAAACTAAGCTTTCGTGTGAGACCTCCTTCAAAAAGTGAAAGTGCAAGATGTGAAAACGAAGCTTTCGTGCGAGACCTCCCTGAAAAAAGTGAAAGTTTAAGATGTGAAAGTAAAGCTTTCGTGCGAGACCTCCTTCAAAAAGTGAAAGCTGAAGATGTGAAAACGAAGCTTTCGTGCAAGACTTCCCTCAAACACTGAAAATTGAAGATGCGAAAACGAAGTTTTCGTTCGAGACTTCCCTCAAAAAGTGACAGTGGAAGATGTGAAAACAAAGCTTTCCCGCAAGACCTCCTTCAAATTTTGTAAGGTCAAATTGCGAAAATAAAGCCTGAACTGTCAGTTCCATCGCGGGGCTGATCCGAAAATGACCCCGGTTTAAACGAGAGTGTTCCGCAACCGCCCGCCGGACAAGCTTCCGCATCCATCTTCCGGGACACGTTCTGTCCTGCAAAACACAGCATTGCGTGCAGCCGCTATCTCTCAAAAACGCATTTCGTGCGAGACCTCCTTCAAAAGTGAAAGCGCAAGATATGAAAACGAAGCTTCCGTGCGAGACCTCCTTCAAAAAGTGAAAGTGCAAGATGTGAAAACGAAGCTTTCGTGCGAGTTGTCCCTCAAAATCTGAAAGCTGCTGATGTGAAAGAGAAGCTTTCGTGCGAGACGTCCATCAAAATCTAAAACTGGAAGCTTTCGTGCCATGCCATGTCATTCCATTCCATTCCAATCCATTCCAACCCAATCCATTCCAATCCAATCCATTCCAAACCAGTCCATTCCATTCCATTCATGCTTGGCCATCTTAAACATCCGTAACACGGAAGTTCCTTCAAACTTCCTTTGACTACCAGTACCTAAAGAATCACCATTTACCTGAAACCAAACTGACCCAGAAAAATTGGGTGATTTGTTGAACCCCCATTTTATGGATCCAAAACTCTAAAATCAGCTGCGTTCCCTAGGTGGGTCCTCCACATCTAACTTACCTATATCCAGGCTACACATTGAAGTCAAGCCAGTGAAAGTCTTGCTATGTGAAAGTCATGTGAAAGTCATTTCTTGCCATGTGAACGCCCGATATTTTTAAACTCCCGAATGTGAACTCATGACACATCAGCCCCTTGGCCTTCGCGAAGGACACGCGCCGTGTTCGTTCGCCCTTGGGGCTTCGAGATGGCGTTGTAGCCTTGGGTATCCCCACAGCATGGGAATTGGCAAAAAATGGGCGCCTTTGGCCACAATGGATTTTGAATTGAAAAAAAACGGAGCTCTTGTTTTCTTTGAACCAAGAAAAGTGAGATTTAAACCGACCAAAGGGCAGGAAGTCATACCAAAAAAACAACTGGCATTCAAGAAGCAAAGACACACAACCACGAATAGAGGGAAGAATTTACCAGCACCCACCATGCACGAACCCAAGTTGGGGAACTCACCAACCTGGATGGTCACCCATGCTAACCCTATGACCCTGCTTCATCTGGGCGGAGATTTTCTCGGGTGCGACTAAGGGATGTCTATCATCACGGCGATGGATACAAATAAACATATCAAACATATCATCCCCAGTGACTGCAAGCATGATTTCCGGGTGGACCCAAAACCGCGTAGACATTCGTCTGAAACTGCGCGTTCTCATTTTGCTGCGTTCTCAATTGAGGCCGGGCAAACCGTGTTTAGCGTGAGGAACGTGTTCCTTTCCACCAGGTGATGACTGGAATGAATAAATGCTTTAGATAAAATGCAGCACCCGCTTCAGTTGTCAACACAAACTCCCCCTATGCCAGAGATGTTTGTCATGCATTTACCAATCGGTTTTTGACAGTAAAAGGGTAAAACATTGGTAAAACTGTTTTGCTGTGTATCCCCCAATCTCAATAATCTTATAGGGTTTCTTTCGCTCCCAGCAGCTTCGTCGTTGGCCCTTTGTTTCGCTTCGTCGGCGCCAACTTCGATCTCCTCGTTCCTTAAAGGGTTGGGTCAGCAGTGAGAACTGTGGCCTTTAAAGAAACTCGTCAAAACCAGCCCCAAGTCTTCGTGGCATTTGGAAGGAGCCAGCGCAATAGATTTTCAACATGCTTCAACCATTTTCAATCATCCATTGGACGAATTCGATTCCAAAGCTGCATATTCGCAGAATTCTCAAACATCTCTGTCTCTGTGGATAGAAGAGAAAGGCTATGTGTGAGGTTTCTGGGACATTTCAGGCGACTTGGGCACCATGCCCCCATGTTTGATGACATTTCAGCACCTGGTTACAACTCGCAAATGGTTGCAAGTTCCAGAAGCAAGACAGAGCTTCCAGTCACTGACGTTCTTGATTGACGCCTCTGGGAGCTGAGGAGTCTCATCCTTAGCGACTGAACATCCGAAAAAACGTCGGAAGCAATCCGGTGACCAACTCCAGTGCGGCTGAGGCTCGGCCAGCGCGGGATTTTCAACCTGTCCAGGTAGGAATGAATGAAATGGAGGGGGTATAGAAAATCTCCATCCTTTGTTGCTGCCATGAAAAACATGTGGCATCAACGCTGGCATCCGTTGTTCCCACTGCGGACCTCTACTCCATCCGCCAACTCCGATCCAGGTTTGCAAGTCCCAGCCAGTTTACATTTAGAAACCGGACGGCCCAGAAACACCATGGAAATGGAAATCCCTCATTTCTACATAAGTACGAAACGTAACGTTCTCGCGGGTGAGTCTTCTCTTCCTTAAGTTTTTCGGGTAGAGAAACTCAAACACAGTTGGAGGGCGTCCAAGAGAAAGCCTCGGCATTGGTGAGACCATTCGGATCATCCTATCGTCGCCCCAATTTTGCCCGTTGACATTGCAAGATTGCTGGTGAAATCCCAAAAGTTTCCTCCATTTTGGTGCATCAACCCTACGAGTTGTTTGCTGGAGACACATTCCTCTTTAAGCCAAATCCCATGAGTTCCCTATTCTTGCTGGTGAAATCCACATATGTTTGGTGGTTCAAAGTTCCCTTTTTTCATTGCAGTTCCCAGCCTTGAAAGGCAATGGGCTGGGTAACCGCTTGAGCGCTGCAAATACTGAGACCTCGGATTCAGCCAGCAAAAATTGTGATTTAAGCATAAAGTATAGGGATTCGACCAGCCAAAATGGGGATGTAACCAACCAAACATGATGATTTGAACTAGCCAAAGCGGGAGGTAAAACACCACCCAAATCGAGAGTTTAAAGGACCAAGATGTGCAGCTCATCCACCAGGGGAAGTTTCCCTGGCCCAGATGGAAGACTAATGGACAGCAATAGAGTAAATTGGAATTGGGACATCCATAGTGCAATCATTCAGGCATTGTATGGCATCGCGTCATCCGCGATGGTGGTCGAAGCAACAAGCGGTGAGGTCGGTGGCTATCCGGCGGCATAGTCTGGATCAAACCAATATGGTAGATGGTTATATTCTAGAACAGCTGAGGTCTAGCACACTCTCTGCCACAAATAATTCTCAGGAAAAACAACCCCCGAAAGTGTCTTAAAACGAATGACCCTACCCCGAACTTGACGCTGAACAATGCAAGTTGAAAGTTTTACCCCGTTTCCGAATTTGTTACCCTTTCTCGTGGAAAATTGGATGAAGCTCTTGGTGTCTAGCAGTGAATCCTTTCGTGGCAAGAAGAGCGGCTATGTGCTCAATGCTGGGGAAAAATGGTTCTACCTCCATCTGCTTGGTTCCACCTTGCTGGTCAACATCCCAATTCAAAACCGGATACAATATCCACACTCTGTGTTTTTTGCGGCTTGGGTGATGCATGCATAAGTACATATATATATATATACATATGTGTGCATACATTCATTTACATATATATATATATATATATTTATTTATTTAATTATTTAATATTTACAAATATATACAGATATATACATATATAAACAGTGGCCAACAAGACCCGCACCTGACGCACCGAGGTGGGCAGAGCTGACTGAGAGCGATTTGGGTCCTGAAATTTCAGCCACGAGCTGGGATATGTTAAGATGAATGCAAACCTTCCGTATTATGTGTATATAGATTCATACAGTATATATTATATTTACAAGTTTACATATGCAGACAAGACAAATATCCATGTATCCCCTCCACCCACCTGATCAATTATTTTCAAAGGTGGTCGAGCAGGTCAGTTCCTGTTACCCAGACATATGTTGTGTCTCAGCACCCAGGGAACTGTCTACACCCATACCCAGGTTGTGGGCTGGGCGGGCGATCAAAATGGCACCCGTTGAGCCAAAATGGCATCAAGTGGAGATGCCTTCAACCACATCTGGTGCCATGTCAAAAGGACAACTACGTAATGTCTTCATCGACAAGACACTCATCGATGTATCCCCTCAACCCACCAGATCAATTATTTTCAAAGTTGGTCGAGCAAGTCAGTTCCTGTTACCCAGACATATTTTGTGTCTGAGCACCAGGGAACTGTCTACACCCACTTTGACCTGCTCATCAACACAACAAAGAAAGCTGATCTGGCCCACATGCATCTTATGATGCGCTTGCGAGGGTACTGGGGTCCTGGCTAGATGTGCTGGAGGAGGAACTTCGTGGCTTATGTCGAAGTTCGGGAAAACATTTGAAACATTTGAATTTGTCTGGAGCCTCCTGCGCAAAATCATAATCCGTTGCCTCCAATGCAAAGCGTGTACGCCACTCCCTTGGCTGCCGGATGAATCTTTCCTCCTGCGGCGTTGCGATTCCTCACCATGGGGCCGGAGAGTTTCGGCGGTAGTTTCGGTATCGGATGCTGCTTCGAAGTCCGTGGGATCCTTGGTGAAGGGAGTGCAACATGATCGCGTAGTTGCAGCTTCTGACTCTCTATACTCGTCGTAGTAGGTCCTGAAGTTGACTCTGGGCAGCCTGTATGGACAGCTTTGCTCTGCTTTCTGCAGCCAGGTCGAGTCGAGTTGACTGACAGGGGCATCCCGGATATACAGTAAGAAAGCTTCGCTTGACCATCTGCCGAACAATTGGATTCTCCAAAGTTCGATGCTGTTCTTGGCCATGTGGATCGCTCCTGTCACTCTGGTGTAGCATCTTGCCCCGTTGGGGGTGTGTCAGCCCCAGTCCCAGTGTCTGCGCAAGGTCCTCGGCGAGATTGCTAAGGTGCTCTACCATTGCGTGGAAAGGGCACAGATCCCGCGTGGAGAATGCGCAACAACATTTGCGCGCTCTCTCAGGGCCCAGTGCCTTCCAATCTGCCTTGGAAGAGGGTAGCCGCCAGGTCACCTTCTTCTGCTGGAAGTCAATGACGGTGTGCTTTCGCCTAGCCTGCAAGGCTTCGATCTCCCTGAGGAGCCACCACGCTGCCAACAGCGCGGATCTGCCAGGATGCATTGGCCCTCCCATTGGCAAGCGGATTGGCTCCCTGGATCTTCCAGAGTTGATCCATGGGAAAGCCCTTTGCCTGTTTTTCCGCTTGCAACTGCGAATCGCCGCCCTGGGCCCTGGGCCTGACGTAGTTGGGCCGACCACTCTCCTCCCTCGCGGATGAACACCTGCTTCGCCGCTTCGTTGAAGCCATGGACTCATCCAGCAGCGCCGTCTGGCATGCTGTGGGTGACTGCGCAAACTGCATGGCTTGCTCCAGCGAGCCCCTTGTGTAAGGTCTAGCCTCCGGTCCCCTTCTCGCCATGTTGGCATCTGTCTCCGTTGGCACACCAACGGAAGGATGTGGAACCGAAATGGCGAATCCTTCATGCAAGGCGGGCTCCCACTTCGGCACCTTGTCTTTCCGAGTCGGTGCTATCGCTGGGCAATATTTGCCCTGCAGGGATCTCTTGAACCTGGTCATCTGCAAGCCTCAGTTCGTAAAGAAACATCCACAAATCAAACCAAGGATAACCAAGGGTAAAACACAGAACAAACAAAGACCAAAACCCCCCAACCTGACATCTAGAGCCTAAGGGAGGAGCCGGAGTGGACAGAGGGCCTACCACCAACGCACGACCGAGAGCGTCCCGGCTGTGCCCGAAGTTCACTTCCCTGTGTGCAGCATGCTTCAAAGTGTCAGGGAAGGGTTACGGGAACGGCACGAATTGCCGTGACAAAGCATCTGCCTCTACATTGGTGACTCCGTAAATCTGTTCGAACCAATGTATCCCGCACTCCTTGGTGGCAGAGTCGAAAGAAAATTCTCTGGCCACCACATTCATTTCGGGTGTTTTACCCTTTCCTTTGGTCATCATCAGGACTGTGGCCAGGTTGTCTGTCTTGACCCTAACCGTGGCACCATACCCCAGGCGTTTCAGCCAAAGGCGTGCCGCTATACCAAAATGGCTCGTTTGGCCTTGGGCCTTGAATTTGTCCAACAGTTCGGGACCTATGTTGGTCATGAAAAATTCGACCGCCCGATGTTGGATCCGGAGGATGCCAGCCATTCCGAATGGGCAAGCGTCTGTGACTATCTCGGCCTCGATGTGCATCTCTCTTGACGAAAGTGTCCTAGCCAGTGTGCCGGTTCTCCCTTCAGCCCAGCGCCGCCCTGAACCTCTTCGTGTGTTTCAGCTTTCCAGCATGCTTGGCTCTATAGCTCGGTGCCGCCCAGGTGCTGGAGAGGAACGGCCGAAGATGGGGAACTAGCCCTGCCACGAAAGACAGCGAGCCCGCAAAGGCCCTGAGCTCCTTCGACGTCACGACCAGCCTTTTGATCATCCTCTCTGTCGTCTCCCGCAGGGTTTGAACTTTTCTTCTCTGGCACGGTCACTGTGACCTCCTTTGTTTGTCGCCGCATCGAACGACTGCGCCGATCCATTCGACAGTCTTTCCTCCGCAGGCCTTCTCCACCTTTATAGGGTAGCCCGCAAATGCCAATCCATAGAAGTATCTTCGCCAGTGTGTGGGCCGCCGACTCCAGTGTTGTAGCAGTGGTCGTCCGCGTATATCTATGTCGACGCGGATGGGACGATCGCAGCTAGCGACCTTCCTAACCGTCCCCAGCGCGTATATACGCCACAGCCGAACACCACTGTGTCGAACACGATGTAGGTGGCTTGGCCCGTCGTAGGATGGCTGCCGTCGTGGTGAACTCATCGGGCCCTGGCGGTATATTCATATAACCACGGCGTGTCCTCGGCTTTGTAGATGTTGGCTGCTGCTGTGCATGGCTATGTCGGGGAGACGCGGTAAGATGATGCGTTCTCCCTGTGAGCACACTGAGTTTGCCCGGGCTTCTTTCATATCCCAGATGATACTGGCCTTTTTCGTATTTCACAACCATCCCGAATTTGTTCAAAAAGGGATCTTCGTTGAGCTCCTGTCGGGCTTCCTCGAAGGAGTTCACGAGGTGGCAAAACCCGTGGCTGGTGTAGTCGGCTATCAGCTATCATCTCTTGAAGGTCAGCCACCTCCTCCACGGCTGATGAGTAGTTCGTCCAGCCTTCTGTTGACCTTGTCATCTCCTTGGGGCATTCTTCGTGCCGTGGGGCCGCGGGGCCCGTCACTGTGTCGGAAATGTGCCAGTCGAACTTGAACCCCAACAGAGCCCCTTGTTGTAGCCACTTCGCCAGCAAGGGTGGGTCTGCATCATCGGTGTGGTCTCCCCACGCTTTGCAAACTTTGGCGCACAGCGGAGTGGAGGCTCGTGCTGCCTTGTCTGGGAGGCTCCCCTTGAGCGGCAGCACCTTGAGGACGGCTTGTCTGACAGCTGGTGTGATGCTCTGTTCCCACGAAGTGGCCTTGCGGCCCAGCAAGATGTCTCTGCTGATCTGTGACACCTCCGGCCACAAAGCTTTCAGGGAATGGTCCGCCATGTACTTCTTCCCGTCGGCTGTCTCCTGCTGCACCTTCAGGTGATCGCAACGAAGTTGATGTAGCGCTGATAGATCTATTCCCTCATGGGCGATGGTTGTGGGCTTGGTGGTCTCCAAGCCCATTCTGCATTGGTCGAACTTGCGCTGGAGCACGCCCTCCTTCTTCAGGATGGATTTGATGGAGTGCATCAACCACAAGGATGGCTTGTCTTCCGGGTGGTCTGGGTTCTCCAGTCCCCATTGCTTCTTGCGCTCCCTGGCAATAATGATGGCCGAGGCTGACCTGCTCACCAGGATGTTGGCTTCCTTAAGTTGGCAGGCTCTGCTCCGCCATGGTGAGCTGGTTCTTTTGCAAGCCTGCGATACTATCTATCGATCTGAGTGGGGCGTGGTCCCACTGGTTTCTCTCTCAGCGGTGGTTTCTCTCTCAGTTGGTTCTCTTGCCACAAAGACGGCGTCAAGATGCCGTCAGCGAGGTCCTTCTCCAGCTCGGCCCATACTCCTTCGTCCAGCAAGTTGGTGGGCTTGGGCGGCACGGTGTCCACAGAGCAAACTCGCCATCCCAGAGTCACGAGTTGTTGGTGTAGATCGTTTCTCGCCGTGCCCGAAAAGAGGATCATATGGGTTTGACCTTGAAGTTCGGGGAAGATGCGCAGCTCCAGTATGTAACCATACTTCCGGAAGGGAGGCGAATTGTCCGGGATCCTGGGAGCCAGCTCCGGATGCCGAACCCCCCGTCTTCTTCTTCTTCGGAGCCGATGTCTTGGCTCCGGCCATCTGCACACTGGCTGTAGGGCTTGGAGTTCTCGGCTTTTTTGAGCTCGATGCATCGCTTCCTCTTTGATGGGGCGTGTGTGGTGGCCCTGCATGGCTGGTTGCCCATCGGAACCAGCCGGCCCTGCGGGTCAGTTGCCAGCAGCCTGGACACTCACTTGACATGTGAGGCCCCAGGCAAAGGTCGCATCCCTCTTGCACTTGGGGTGCTTTGGTTCCACACTTCCCCTCCCCATACAGGCGACAGATCTCGATGCCCTTGCGGTTGTGGGTGTATAGCGATCTCCATCCTTTCTGCTCTTGTCCTCGCCTGTGCAGTGTCCTTGGGCCCGGGTCTTCAACTTCTTCGTAGGTTTGTCTCCGGGCTCCTCTTCCGGGCGTACTGCAGTCGCCCCACTTCCTGGCTCCCGCTTTCTCGACAACCACAGTGTTGCAGGTGTAGTCAGCTCTCTGTGCCAATAGTCGCTGTCTCGGGCTGCCCTTGCAGAGCACGCTGACCATGGATTCAATTCTGAAATCCGAACTGTGGGTCTGTTCGAAGTTCGCGCCGGATGCCTTTCCAGCTGTTCCGATCGGAGCCTCTGGTTAGCCTGGGCGATGGGCGAATGTGTCCGCCGCGGGCATCAAGCCTTTCGGCATCGGCCGCTTCCAAGCAGCAACATGCCGGTGCGGAACACCTTATAGCACTGATACCAGGTGTGGTAATCTGACGGTAATCTGTGGGGCCGGTTGCTCTTTCTTCTGCCATTCCCCCGTAGCGGTCGACAGGTTGTAGGCGGCGAATTTAAGGTCTGGCACCTGAGGAGACGCTGGCCGTGGGACGAACAAACTTATAAAGTCTGCAAATGGCACTGCCCCAGTCTTGATGAACTGCGCCACGGCTGCCAACTGGTCTGGGGAGATGTCGCTATCTCGTTGGAAAGTCCCCGAACTTTGTACAATAATTCTGGTCCATGATCTTGGTTGTCCTCGGCTTCCAACGTGGGGTCCAAAATTGCAGACAATTTGAATTTGCGAGAGCCCGCTGCGACTGCTGGTCCCGCTCCCATGGGCGGAGGAACCACAGCCGATTGCGGAGGGGCTGGTCCCCCTGCATGGGGTGTCCGGTGCCTGGCCCATGCGGATGTGGCACACCCGGCGCAAGGACTCCACCCTGGCCGTTGCCGGGCCCGTCAGAATCTTCGCAGCTGCAACGGTGCGGTCCCAAACTCCTCCCTGACTCTGTCTGGGGGCGTTTCCCAGGCTTGTCCATATAGATCTCCGTCCACTCCGGCCCAAGCTCTATAGCTCCGGCCAAAACAGTGATCGCGGCCAACTCGGCTTCTGTCGGATCCATCTGGACTCAACAGCAGGGCCGGCCCTTCGTGTAGGACTCGGGGTCGAGCCACTGGCGTGTTGGTGCGCCGCTGGCGTGTTGGTGCGCCGCCTGGTAGATCTTGACGCCGCTGCTTTGGCTGTCACCGACGCCTGTCTGAGTCGCGTATGCCGGTAGTTGCTAAAGGCTAAGGAGACCAAGCGTCCCTTTCTGATGAAGCGAAGCGCTCGACCCGTCAGCCTTACCCACGCCGCGACCGATGGGCCAGGCGGCAGGTGGGGTCGCTTAGGGATCTGGCCACAGAGGTATCCCACGACCCAGGCGATAGCCAACACCCACAGCATTCCCAAGGAATACTGTCAGGCTCCTCAGGAACAGCGTGAAGGTTCGCCACCTCCTGGTCCATATGTCTCCCACCTGTGGCGCGATCAAAATGTCACACATTTGAGCCAAAATGGCATCAAGTGGAGATGCCTTCAACCACATCTGGTGCCATGCCAAAACGACAACTACGTAATGTCTTCATCTACAAGTGCTTTGTATGTATTGAGATAGAGATGTTTAATCCAACAGGACCATTGTGGACACCGAGGTCCTGCAAAGCTTCAGGACGTCTTGATATGACCTGTGCTAGCCGTATTGGTCAGCTGCAGCTGTGGCCCAGGAAAGTAACATAAAGTAACCACATGTCGAGAAGTGGCCGGGAAATAAAGACGGGTAATTTCATCTAATTTTCAGCATTCAGAAGCTTGTGTGTGTGTGTGTTTTCTTGAATTGTCAGAAATCATCAAGAATCCATGGTTCGTAACTGCTCTTTACATATGTTGACATCACAATGTTCAATCGATCTTTGCGCCTCCCCAGGCTGGGGCACTGTGAGTGCACGGGATCGACCCAACGATGCGGCGCGCTTCTGACCCTTGGGGTCCTTGGAAGCCGGGAAAGATCTCTGCAAAAATCATGGGCGGAATTTCGGGAATCCCAAATGTCCGCTCTTTTCAGGGTGAAACCCTGGTGATCTAGAACAGCGATCATGGAGTTTGGTAATCGAGATCCGTTTCCAGTTCTGCTTGCAATCTTAAAATTGGAAGAAGACACAGTTCTTGTGAGTCCCCAACCCCACCCACAGATATTGGTACTTTTTTTCCATATGTTCAATCCATCCATCTTGCAGGCTCCAAGAAGCTCACTTTGTGTGCTGGTTCATCTCCCATATTTCCTGCTTAAATACAAAAATCCTGAGACATCCGAAAGGAATCTTGGGATACCCACCTTAGACCCATGACCCCAACCCCCAAAGATCTCCGCCAAAGCTCAGGAGAGATCCGCTGCCGTAGGGCCCCGGGTGTTTTCATCGACTCCGAGTCCCAACTCTGCGCAGCCCGGCAAGTCGGGCTAGGCATCGGCTGCCCACGGCCGGTGCTTGGGGGAGCTACCCAGCTACCCCAAAGGTTCTTGGTTTTTCTTTGGGAGGGAACCTCGGCTGGTTGGGTGATGGTTGGGATATGTTTCACAGGTGGGTTAAGAGCTGAACATGGGCGCCACTTGGGCGCAAGAACCGGGCTGGTTGTGATGCTTATGGCTCGAGTACAGGCTGTGAAGGGCCGGAAATGATGGCGTTGTCGGCTATGTCATGTCTGTTTTGGCAGCTAGCAGCTACCAGCTGAAACCATCTGAGGTCTCAGGCGCAGCTACGGCTGCCAGCTTGATCCAAAACGGGCCCGGTCCCCCAAAAGCCGGACTCAGAAGAGTAGATTCCAAGTCAATGAACGATTCCTAGGGTTTGTCTCTAAATGGTGGATGTCAAAAACTTGCCATTTCAATGAGTAAAATGATGACAAAGAATTCTTGCTTTTGTATCCCGATTCTGAGATAACTCTATATGCCCATGGCCCCAGAACCTCATAGACCACCTTGCCATTGGCGGCAGTATACGTACCTTGACCTGGCAATCAGGAAAGAGCTGTCCGAGAATGTCCAGAAATGCGGGATCCCCAAGAGCTGGTTGGTTTATAAAAGAAAAATCTTATGACAATGGATGATTTACAGGGGTACCCCCATTTCAGGAAACCTCCGATTTTGATCAGCTTCTTACAAAAATGTTGGTGGCATGCCTTGAAAGCATGCTACACCTTTGTTTCTTTGGATACTGATGACTATATAGAGGACATGTTGCGGAAGAACTCCATAGTTCATCGAGAAAAAAACTAGTGATATTGCGATGATTGTGAGCTTGCTCCAGCCATCTGTCCAAGCTTGGGAGTGGGCCGTGCTTGCTTCCCTGAAGGAACTCGCCCTCGTATTTGGAGCCTCAGATCTTTCGCTGTAGTGCCGTCATCCTGATCCTGGAAATTGGGAAGGTCAGCCGCTAATTAAACACCATTCCAGCAGAAAAAATTGGTGATCTTGAACTTGTTCAAGAGGGAAAATACAACGTAGCGTACATAAATAAAAGTACACATGTCTGCAACGTGACGCAACTGACAATCGTCATCTCTTGGGCAGTTTGCACCGCCCCTCTCATAATCCAATCTGTCAATCATTTTTTTCGAAGCGGAGGATTTTCCCAGCCAGGTGGGGTGAACACCTCGGTTTCCCCACCGTCTGCCCACTTCTCCATTCCCTTGCCAGACTTTTCATCCTGGTCGTGCAGCCGATCTGCAAGTTCAACAAATCTGGCCCTGTCGCAACTTGAATTTACTCCCTAATCCAGCTTGGATTTACCCAACATCCACTAAAGAAAGTAGATTTGAGCTGTCGACAGTTTGGGACACCCAGTTCCTCTCCCCATCATGTGCTGGCCAGCTAATCAGCTTGGGACAACAAAGGCCTTCCCTGTGTTGTCCACTGATTTGCTCTGGCACAATTACAGGCATCGGCGGTGAGAAATCAAGCCGGTAGGTTTTCCTGTGGTGATATCAACCACCACTCCCAAAAGAGTGTCTCAGACTTATTCATCCATCCACTTTGGAGCACCAAAAGACATCCGTCCAGTTTGGAGCAGCACCAAAAGAGTGTCTCCTTTATGATCATCACTTGACTTCTCTCAACCCCGACCACTTGTCTCAGAGCCAGTATACAGCGACAACTCGGGATACCATGATGTTCTTCATGCTGCAAGCTGCGATGCTTCGGAAAATTGTGCCTGGAGCCATTGTCCCACATAGGTGCTTCCATCTTCATGGGTCTGGCAGAGGAATCGGGTAGACTCGGGTAGACACTGGATTGGTACTGTCATCTACGTGGTGGCCATTTTGGTCTGTGATGGTCTGTCCATGATGTCCAGATCCTTTCACAGACTGTCCATTGTTGAGGTTTAGAATCCTTTGGGTTACAAGGTTCCCCAGTGTATTTTTCTTAGCAGTCAACCCACTAAAGCCTCGAGTCACAAGGGTGCATCAGCAAGAGGTGGAACCTCTTCCCGCGGGTAACATATGGCTCAAGAACGGGACAGTCAGTCCCTTGAAAAGATACTGCAATCAAAACCATCCAAAAATAATCCCAAAGTCACTGGAACATCCTTCTAATGTCCTTCAAAAATACCACCGAAGCAGCCGATATTCGTTCCGCCAGGGGACATAGGTTCCATCTCCTTGAGCACGGTCCTGGTGAGCTGCAAGCGCTAGCCACCTACTGTATTTTTGACCTTTAAAAAAAAACATGGAGAATAACAAAACATAGACATTTTGTAGTAACCAAAAGATAGAAAACTTGCCACTGTTTTAGTAGGACTCTACCTTTCCATCTTTTTGGGGAATTATAACCGATATTTACTGTCAATGCCAATATCACCCCGCCCCTTTGTGAAGGAGAACCTGGTGCACACTACCTCCATGTCTGGTAATCGCTAGGGCACAGTAAATTGTGGATCATGGCTTTGGTTTTGCCACAGTATAGTTGTATGGAAACATCCCCTCATTATCCTCATTCAGATGGAAAATCGGATTTTCATGGATTTTCGCCATTTTTCACCCATCCCTACATGGAGCAGTTCTAGATTTCTGATCCATGAAATGTGGAAATGCAACGGGCTCCTGGTACCAGTCACCTTCGTAGACATTGCCGTTGGCGGCTTTAAACTTCCCGTATCCATGGGCGCGGCCATCTGGCAGTCGTAAACCCTGCTGGATGGTCGTTGAAATAGATGAATTGAGTGAATTCTTGGCAAGAAAAATGCGTTCATTCATACCATGATCTAGGTTTCCCACCAAGGCCAACGAAAAAAAAAGGCTCTGAGTCCAGACTTACAAAGCTGCGAGGCTCAGTTCTACACCAAGAGGGATGATCACATGTCCACTTCGCTGCGTTGCTTCTCGAGCATATTGGGATGACCCTCCCAACATCTCCCAACTAATTAGGGATCAAGAGTAAAAGAGCCCAGCATAGCCCAGCCAATTTTGGTCAAAGTTTTGCTTGCTCCTTGAATTGGGAGGACAGCAGTCCTAGTCATTCTGGCCGTCACCCGCCAGAGTTAAGTTGTGCTTGGAAAAGTTTAGTCTATGTGATAACCCAACCATCACCCGTTTCAATCCCACGGTATATGACGTTTCTATATCTTTCCCTGTTTTTCACCATAAAACCGGGGCCGGAAATATCCAGGCCGGCAGCACTTGAGAAGTATCCTTCATAGGAGGATCCATCCGGTCGCGTCAAGACACCCTTGCCATGGCATTGCGAGCCAAGCCATTGGCCCTTGTACCTCTCAAGCGCTGGCCCTTGGTGCCCCTCGGTGGCCTGTTTTTTGGCCCTTGGTGGCCTGTTTCTTTTTTAAAATCATCCTTAAAGTTGGGTTGGGGCCTTGGTGGTTCTACAACACTTAAAGCTTGAACATCTTTGAAGCAGGTTTTCTTTTTGATTCTTGGTGCATAAATAGGCATTGCATCACTTCATCTTTTTTTGCTGCAGCTGTTGGTTGCGGGCAAAGAATGTGTAACCCAATGTGGATTGGTTAAACGGATCTGTTCCTTCAACGAATTGAATGATGAACACACCCCTGCAGAAACAAACAACGTGGCCCTATCCTTTTTATCTTTAATGTCAAATTTCAATGAAGGCAATCAAAGCCAAAGACAAATCAACCAAAGCTCAAGCCTATTGAACCACATGGCTGGGTATCAACTGTTCCCAAAGAGATCGTTGACCCAAACTACCATGATGCGCACTTTGCGCCAGCTTCGACCTGCAAAACAAAGTGGACTAGTCCACTGGTCAAATCAGAGGGCTGTAAAATCACTGGTCAAAAACTGCCAAGCTGGTGTTGAAGACTGAATGAGTCCAACTTCATGCTCTCGTTTTCCTCACAGCAGTTTTCGGAATGCTCATGCACTCGGTGGCTATCACTGTGTGCAGCAAACTAAGCCGACTTTGTGTTGAGAAGCTGTGTACACAGCAAATCCTTTCCATGTTCCAGGTAAAACGTACCGACATTTTCAGATCAAACGAACGCAGATGCAGTAAGCGGGCCTCGGTCTCTGGCCGCTCAACTAGTTCTTCCTGAAATTGTTGGGAGGTTCCACCCAACTCCATAAGACTATCGGATAGAAGTTAGAAGGGTTCGACCCCATCAAGATGATCCTATCATCCTATCTCACAACATGAAATGGTCACTTGAAAGGATGCTAGATGAACCAGGGTACAAGACTCCAGGATGGAATGCACATAAAAAGATACTTCATTACTTGCGATGCTTGTGAAGGCCGGTCGATAGAGAAATGGAATCAATTCCATCAAGTGTCCGAACTTATCAACAGAGATTTGTGATTTCGTGTGCCACTCCGTTGAGTGGGTTTGATGATAGCTCTTATTGCTCTTGTTTTCCCACCCGTAGGGTTCCCAGAGTTTCCGGACCCGACCACTGATATGAGAGGGGCTTTCGAGGTGCTATGGCGATGTTTCCGCAATATCTTTCCTTTCTTGTAAACGTCACCCAATGATTGGGGTGATCATCTCCGGAAAGCAATCAGTTCAGGTGACCATCCTTAAAAGGTTTGACATAATTTCCATACTGATAATAATACTTATTATTATATTAATAGGGATCATCATCAGCATCATAAGAACATCAGAATATTAGTGCATAATGATAATAATAATGATGATAACATCCTACCATTCTGAACCAACTCTGGCCAGACCTGTCCTCGACTTTGGACAGTCTGCCCTCATCATGTGGCAATGGGCTGACAACCCCTTCAGCCTTGGAGATCAGCCGCAAGGAACAAAGCAGTTGGGAACCAACCCGCAAGTGCGTCATTCTGCTTGAGGCATCCCAATTGGAGGCATCTAAAGCCAGTCCCCAAGCGTGATGAACCTTGGACTCCCGGACGTCATTCTCATCTTGCCTCACGGACGTTGAATCCAAACAGCAAAACAGGATACAGTCCAATCACGGTAGAGGACGTATCTTTCGAGGCTTTCCACCAGAAGATTTCAGAACATGTTTCACAGACTTAAAATCACGAGAGTCTATTTCCTTCACGGAAAATTCATCCACAAAGTACCGGTTTTAGATGTTTCACTTGGTCGCAAATTGTACACACACGCCTACTTGGAGGTGCATAAAGTGGTCAATAACCGTATGTAAGTGTGGTTTATCCATGTTTATCCCTAGACAACTGCTCTCAAACACAAATAAACCTGGTATAGCCCTATAAATGAGCTGCACCCTGATTGCCCTTCGGTAAGTTCACATAGCTATGGAAGTGACAGCGAAATAATCGAATTTCATGGGCCATCTATACCATAGCCAACTGTTCAATTATCAGAAGGTTATGTATGGATTATAAAACCCCCATTAAAACCCATTTATAGATGAGAAAAGTTCCGTTTATAGATGATTTTGCCGCCATGTTTCACTACCAAACGGTCTTTAAGAGTTGTGAAACCTTTTTGGCACCTGGGACATCCCAGTCGCCCACTTCCGCCTGCTGGCACAGCATGCGAAGCTGTCCCAGAAACCTGGTGTTGGCTTGGCCTCAGCATGAGTGGGGGGATATTGTCGGACCCAAATTTTAGAAAGGGGTTACATACATACATACATACATACATACATACATCCATGCATGCATGCATACATACATTCCATTACAATACAATACAATACAATACAATACATTACATTACATTACATTACAACACATCGCATCACATCACATTACATTACATTACATTACTTTACTTTACTTTGCATCACATAACATAACATAACCAAACATCACATTACATTACATTACTTTAGATCACATAACATAACATAACATACGATACACACCATACCAAAGCATAACATAACACAACATAACATAACATAAGATACATACATACATGCATGCATGCATGCATGCATCCATACATACATATTTACATTACATACATTGCATTGCATTACATTACGTTACATTAGGCTGTATTACATTACATTACTTTCATACATACATTACATACATACATACATACATACATACATACATACATACCTACCTACCTACCTACCTACCTACCTCCCTCCCTACCTACCATACCAATACCATACCAATACCATACCAATACCATACCAATACCATACCAATACCATACCAATACCATACCAATACCATACCAATACCATACCAATACCATACCAATACCATACCAATA
>Ga0126342_10003346_pt1 | contig 26409 bp, 11 predicted proteins | sample Cyp1metagenome_FD_92528 | JGI IMG/M metagenome (GOLD analysis project Ga0126342, IMG submission 92528) | Coral microbial communities from Lord Howe Island, Old Settlement Bay, Australia - Cyphastrea 1 metagenome | ecosystem: Host-associated > Invertebrates > Cnidaria > Coral ...
TCGTCAAATATGTGGTGTTTTCGCGTGTTTTTGCAACTCGCTGGTTGTTGTGTGTTGTTGTGTGTTGTTGTGTGTTGTTGTGTGTTGTTGTGTGTTGTTGTGTGTTGTTGTGTGTTGTTGTGTTGTTGTGTTGTTGTGTGTTGTTGTGTGTTGTTGTGTGTTGTTGTGTGTTGTTGTGTGTTGTTGTGAGTTGTTGTGAGTTGTTGTGTGTTGTTGTTGGTTGTGGTTGTGGTTGTTGTTGTTATTGATGATGATGTTCTTGCTGTTGTTGTTGTTGGTGGTGGGGTTGGTGTTGGTGCTGCCCCTGCAGTTTTTTTTCTCGGTTTTGTAGTGGCCGAGAATCGTTAAATAGGTGAGGTTTTTACGTGGTTTTTACAACTCGCGGAGCAAAAAACATCGTAACTACTAATGTTTTTGGCGGGTCGGAAGCCTAATTTTGGTAGGAAAAAACATTGTATTTACAGTGTTTTTTGGCTAGTACCTAGCAAAAACACTAGTATTTACGGAGATTTTACCATGTAACAAAATGTGATTTCTTGATCCGAAAAAAACAAAAATACTGTAAATTACAATGTTTTGAGTTTGCTCGTAGGGTGCATGGGAGGTATGGAGGGGGGGGGTATTAAAATAACTAGCAATCTGCTAAATAATCAGGTAACGGGCCGACCTCCCCTTTACTTCGTAAAATAAAACTCAAGGTAGCCCCTTTAGAGCTACCTTTCATAATAAATTAATTTTAAAATACAAATTTCATTATAAATAATGCAGGTTTTTAAAACCTTCTAATAAATATTTTATATGTTTAATTTTTAGGATTTTCCTAAAAATTTTAAAATTATATATATTTTAATATTTTTTTTATAAATTATATTTTTTTTAATTTTATAAAATATAAATTAATAATATTAAGATCTAAATTTTATTAAAAATAATATAAATTTTAAAGACCTTATAATAAAAATTTTACATTTTTAATTTTAAATATTTTTTTGTATCATAATATCGAATTAAATTATAAACATATAATAATATTTAACCAAGAATATATCCAAGGGGGTCTTTATATTTCCAAATATGTTTACAATTATATAAATTTTCCTAAACATAACCCGAAAAATATAAGTGATATTTTATTAGGTCCCCCCCAAAAACCTAGGTTAAGGGAATAGGGATACTTTCTAGTTCTTATCCGCTAGTAGTTAACGAAAGATAGCGTAACGGTTCATTTTTAATTCATTATTTTACATTTGCCGCTGTCTCTAGAAGCGCAAACTACATAATAGCCGTCCGTCTCGGCGGGGTTTTCTCCCATTCAAAATCTGCATATATAATTATCCATTGCCAGCGCAAGATACAATTTTCCAAGTAGGAAGAACGGCATAGCTCTAAGTCAGCTTGTTATTGCAGCTTGCTGCCGACAAAATTTCTTTGTTCTTTATTTATCTAGCTATCTATCGACCTACCTGTTATCTATCCAGCCTTCCGTCAATCCATCCATGTATCAACCTAATTTTCATTTTCTTTCTCTTTCGCTCGCGCTCTATCACTTTCTCCATGCCCCCATCTCTACATCTATGTAGCAAGGCGCGATCTATCCGTTCATCCTTCCCACCATGTCATCCAGCCAGCCAAGCCATCGCGATTGTTCTATCTATCTATCTATCTCTCTCTCTGTCTGTCTATCTATCTCTCTCTCTCTCTCTGTCTGTCTGTCTATCTATCTATCTAATCTATAATCTATAATCTATAATCTATAATCTATGATCTATCTAAGCTACTAATCTACTAATCAATCAATCAATCAATCAATCTATCTATCTAATCTATCTAATCTATCTAATCTATCTAATCTATCCTATCGATCCTATCGATCCTATCTATCTATCCTATCCTATCCTATCCTATCCTATCCTATCCTATCCATCTATCTATCCTATCGATCCTATCGATCCTATCCTATCCTATACCTCTCTATCTAGCTGTCATCTAGCTATCGATAAGTTCCCTCTCTCGGTCTGCTCTCCATCCATCTATTATCTGCCTATCTATTGGTTTCCTACACTCATCTGTTCACCAACGCACAAAACCCTTCTTTTTGCGCGCAACGGCTCAAACGGCGTTAGTACGCCACCCTTTGCTTCTTGTAAGCTAAACGGCGTTAGTACGCCACCCTTTGCTTCTTGTAAGCTCAGGGGATGGGAGGGCGGGTACCCAAAAAACTCCTTAAGCCTAAAGGTGAAACATCAGAGAACTAGAAAACCCTGCACACGCTAAACGCTAAATGCCAAAAGTTTCCTACACTCATCTGTTCACCAACGCACAAAACCCTTCTTTTTGCGCGCAACGGCTCGAACGGCGTTAGTACGCCACCCTTTGCTTCTTGTAAGCTCATCCCCCTCCCTATTAGGACCGGGCGCGAACCGCGCCACGGTCCCCAAGCATCAGAGGGTTGCAAATCAACTTGGGGTGAGATCAGCGGTGATCATTTTCTGGGCAACCCCTCTTGCGGTTTCTCTAGCTTCCCAAATGTACGTTTGGAAGCTGTCGCTTGCCCATCTGCCCCACCGCTTCACGAGGGCGGTGTCCTGATATTGCGCCCAGAGAGCGCTGGCACCTCCAAATCTCAATGAGTGGGTGCCTAAGTCCCCACTGGGAAGATTCAGGCCCTTAGCCGCCCTTTCAATCAACGCCTGTATTGCGGCCCGGGGGACTGGGCGATCGTCCTTCGAACGGAAAAGGATCTCTTCGGCTTCCGATCCTCCCTGATATCTTTGAGGAAAATGCTGAAACAGTTGGATCGCAGCTTTCACAACGCAGACTCGCTCGTTGGTTCGAAAGTGATTGCGCATCTGTCCTCTGTTGTAGATGTCAGTCTTAGACCCACGGACGAGCAACGTAACTTCGTCCGCTTCTTGGATCCGATTTAATCCCAATGCCTTCCCGTTCAGTTTCAGGGTCACATCGCTTCCTCTCAAGCCGCGGTTGGGATCTTGGTACCCCACGTCCAGATACTCGGAGGCTCTGAGGAGGAAAAAGAAACCCAAGGTGAGGGCACCCCAAAGTAGGCTGGCCTCTTCTGACCTGCCGAACTGCAGGTGTTCGCCCAACCAGGTGAGCATCTCTGGCGTCACTGGCATTCTGCGCTCCTTTGTGCCGAAACGACGTCGAAGACCAGCAAGCACCAAAGGAACCCTTGGCATATGAGAGAGCGGATCCGGGTACCCCAACGTGAGGTGCATCGATCTCAACGCGGACAACCTGAGCTTTATCGTCCCGGGCGCCTTTTCCTCATTCACGGCACAATGGACAAGATAGTCTATAACCAACTGCTCTTCTTCTCGGTCGTACTTTGGGACAAACCGCACCGGGTCGAGGCCTCTTCGTTTGCAGAAGAGAGACCACCACCCCCATTGAGACTGATAGCTGGCTGCGGTGCTTTGGGAGTAACGCGAGAGCAGCAGGGCAAAACCTTCTTGGTCAAATTCATGTCGTCCCTGCACCTTAGCCAATCTCAGGGGCCTTCCTGGAGGGTGCCTCCTCGCGGCAGCTTTGGGACCTCCCAAGAATGGGATGTCAGGGGCTTTGCCGGTCGGCGCCCTTTTGTTGCGAGGTAAGTTGAATCTCACCCTTTTTCGGGTCCCCCCAACCTTTCTTGCTGGGGGACCAGAAGACCGTGTGAATTTCCCTATCCTGGTTAGGCCTGTAACTTTAATGTACGCCCATCGCCCAAGCCAGGAACACAAAGAAATCCCAAGAACTAGCCCAAAGATAACCATCACGTCGAAAAGAAACCCGGTCGTCAAGAGGAAGGCTTCTTCTGCCCACTCATTATCTCCTTTCTCCGGCATGTGAGGGGGCTTGAGGGCTTGCGAATGGGAAATCGTCGACGCCAGGACAGCGGCGGTGAGTCCGGGCGAGAAACTCGCCGCGGACCCCCCGCCTCCTTGCCCCGTTGCCGTCTCCTCTTCACCCTTTGGCTCATTGACGTTCTCTCCTCGGGCTTTCTCCTTCCTTCTCAATTTCTTCTCTTTCCTGCGTCTAGAGGAATCAGGCTGTCTTTTCTTCTTCTTCTGCTCCTGATGGGCTTCCTCTTTGTGGAGCTGCTTGAACTCCCGTAGGTTGTTTCTGGCGCTCTGAGCGAAAGCGTCGTCCAAAGCTTCTCCAGCTCGAGAGGGGTCAACGTCGGTCAGAGGTCCCGGAACAGGAGCCTCTCCCTCTTCTTTGGCTGCGAGCTTCTAATCCTTTCGATGTCTGGCCGCTCTTTCCCGAGCTCGGTGGTCTCTTCTGGCTTGCCAAATCCCCATCCCTAACTCGATGTCTCTTTGAAGCCGAGCATCGGATACCAAAGGGACACTTGCTCTCGGTCCCACCGGATTCATTCGCTCCAGCCTAAGCATTTGGTCTGTGAGGCTCTTCCGGTATTCACTCTCTTCCCCAGAGATCTTGTTTGCCTTCTGAGCATACTCCCTGGCCTTTTGTTCGGCCCCTTCCTGGCTTTGCACTCGCAGCTCGGCAAGTTGCCCAAGCCTTTCAACAAATTCAGATTTTGTCTGGGCGGCGGCAGGGGCCCCCCTGATGGTCTCCTGGAGTGCCTCCCAATTGGCGACATCAGCATCCGCCACAGCTTTGAGGAGATGGAGATGGGCACTCCCAAATTTGACGACCCTACGTCTCCGAGTCGGGGGTTGATCTTCGAGGATCTGCTCTTCCACCTTGGCACCCAATGGGGTCAGACCCTTAGGTTCAGTCCCCGCGGTCTCCATTTCAGGAGCTGTTTCGGCCTTCATCTCTTTCGGAGATTCTTCCTTAATGTCAGGAGTGTCTTCCTCCTTCGAAGCGGACGATGCCTGTACAATCTCCACTTCAGATTCACTGGCGGACCAATCACAATCGAACACAGCTCCCTCGTCCCCGGGCGCGAAACGCGCCTCGGGGCCAAGGGAGTCCGGCATTACCGCTTCCGACTCAAGATCCACGGCCAAGCTCTCTTTGGTGGACTCAGGCAAGTTCTCGCTCAAGTCTTTCGCGACTTGGGCGAGTTCCTCAGTGATTTCCTTCTTCACCAACTTTGGTTGCCAATGACCACTCCAATATCTTCTCACATCCAGGGCTGCCGAGTTGAAGGGCTCCTGCGACCCGCTCGATTGGGTACCAGCTTCAGGGCGCTTCCCCAGGTTATCCCAGGGCTCGATCCCCAAGATGGCTTCGGTGGGTACATTGCGGTCACATAACCACACCCCATTTCCCGTTTTGCGAAAAACGCACCCAGCTGCCACGGCTTTAGAGATATCTACGTCAATCCGGGTCTCAAGGTCCATGCGCCACTTTTCCGAATTTGTGTTGGGGTCGTGAAAGTGCAGATCCCTTCTCTGACGCAGCAACCCTTTCTTCTGGATCGAAGCGGAGTGCCTTCTATATGATCCGTGAACAAGGATGGCTGGCAGTTCCTCCACGGGAACCACTGCCGCTGGGCCGACAACTCTATCTTGAGTGTGGCCGGACCAAGCGGCGACCCACCAGACTCCGTCTCGGTCGGGTTTGGCTATCACCCGGCTTTTGGCGTCATCTTCCACAGCCTGCCAGAGTGCCCATCCCCCAAAACGTCTGCAAAACTCATGATCCACAAGGTCGTCCCAGTGTACCCATCCTTCCTCACTAATGGGACACTGGGCGGTTCCGGCTCCATGCCTCAGCACATAGCTGATGCTCTTCATGGCTCGCTCGGACTCAGGAAGTCGCTCCTTCCCCTTCTTCTTGCCACCTACCAGGCTTGAAAGACCCCCATTGGCCGGATTCTGTTTCAGCCAGGTCATCAGCACCTGTTCGGTTTCCTCTTCCCATTTGAGCTTACAAACCCCCACTTTGGGTTCCATTTGAGACAGGCTCCACTTGACTGCCAGAAGCGCCAACGAACGAGGGGGGGCGGAAAGAGCCTCTTTAAGCCCCCATGCAGACTCTTCGGCCGTCAGGCTTGGAGGGAATGGCTTGCGCCCATGGAGAAGTTCGATTGCTTCGTCCGGCAAAAGCGTGCGGGCCCCGGGCCCATCAGGACCCTTTCCCAGCAGCAACAGCCGGTCCGCGGCTTTCTCGTCCCAGGAGCGGGCGTGAAGCCCTGGCAGAGGTCTCCGAGGATCCCACACGAGCCCTCTCCCTCCCTCTTTTCTTAAGATGGTTCCCGCCGGCTTGGGCTTGGTGGCCCCTAAGTAAGGCATGGAGGAGTCTAGCTTCAAGAGTCCTTTCTCCCATCGCTCCTCGGGAAGGTCTTTGCCTTCTCTAATCCACTCAGCAGGATAACCCGCCAGTGGTGGAGTCACTGGTTCGTCGTCTGCTGTCACCCATCCAAACTTTCCGTCTCCGCCTTGACCTTGGTTGCCTACCACAACCCATCGTTTCCACCAAACTTGATCTTTGAGCGATCTCCCGCACAAGGTTTTGACCTCCACCTGGTACCCCAGTGACTTCAAGAAGGCCACCACGGAAGCAACCTCTCCTTTGTTGATCAGGTCAATCCAGACCAGCCGGGGTGCGATTCCCTGGAGGGCGTCCTCAACCCTTTGGCGCGACCCCGAAGGGGCGTTGGAATTCAGGGAGGCACAGACGAGATGGACTGTTTCCCCTTCCGCTTCTTTCATTCTCATCACTTCCAAGACATTGGCTCCATGTGCCAAAAAGGCTGAAGAGTAATGCTTAGGGTGGCCATTGAGGTCTAGCATTTTCATTCCCAGAGCCGGGGGAGTGGGAAGCTCTCTCGGGACATGCTGGACATTGCGGCCCTCGGACAGGCGAAGGGCTTGTGTGGTATCAGCTTCAGCCTGCCCTGCCCATACCAGGGCCCTCCTTTGCCAGCCACGATCCAAAAATCGTTGCAACAAAACTTCGGGGTTGGGGAGGTTCTTGAGCCCAGCATCTTTCATGACTTTCGCAGCGTCTTGTCTGGTGAGAGCGTCTGCCACAACGTTGTGGTAGGTCCGAAGATAGGATGTGTGAAGAAAGAACCCATAGCTAGCTTCGATCGCCGCAAGGGTCTGCAAGAGGAAACTTCCCAGAGGATGTTTGGACTTCCGCTGGTTAATCCAATGCACCACAACCTGGTTATCCCCCATGTATAGAATGATCTTTCCTCGCCATTTCTCATGTTGCTGCACCGCTAGCATCAAAACCGCCAGGAGCTCTGTCAGCGCTACCATCAGCTTGCCAGGTTGACAGTCTCCCTCCTCTCCATCCGGGCGCGAATCGCGCCGCGGATAGAGGGGGTCCTCCAGCGCCGCAACTTCCATTTCTTCAAGCAGCCTTTGATAGGGCCCCACCTCCAAGGAGAGTGCCTCTTTATGGGTCCAGTCGACCGCTCCAAGCCTCTCCAGGGTTGCATCCCCGGAAGCCCAAACAATCCTTTCCTTTCCACCCGGAAGTGCCAAGATCTCGCGAATTGAGAGGGCCCCCGTCATGGGGTGGGTAAAACGCACCCCCCATTCGGTTTTGTTTTCGACCAGAAGCCGCTGCAGCTCAATGGATTCCCAAAATCGGACCCAGACCCTCCTTTGCTCTTCTTCAGTTCCGCGGGGCTTTGCCATCCCATCGACCGTTGGAGGGCCCAACAAAGCGTTGGTAGCCCCCAAAAGGGCTTTGAGGGACGGGAGGACCGAAACCCAAAACTGCTGATTTCCCCGGAGTTCTTGTACCAATTTCAATGGCACCGTGGTGTTGCCATGGTCAAACTCCGGTAAGTGCAGCAGAAACGCCGCTTTTTCGAGCTTAGCGGGAGGGAGGGTCCTGGTATCGCTTTCCGTGTCATACAACAACCCCCAGATGAGCTTCCGAGTTTCCAGGGCCCCCTCCACAGCGTCCTTAGCCGCATTGATGGATCCTAGTCCCAATGCTGCCTTGGTGCATTCCTCCATCATCATGACTGAGGACCAAGGTCTCATTCCTATCTTGGGTTCAATAAGAACTGCGTCATCCATCAGAACCAGGGAGCGGAAGGTTGGTAGGTCATTCCAACTGGGGTCTTCCGGCCGGAACTTGCTGTGGCTCAACTTGATGAGCCATGCAAACAACATGTACTCCCCGGGGGCTCCACACCAACCAAAGGTGAGGCTGTTGTACAGCACCGTAATGGTTTTTCCCACCGCACCAAACTCCGCCCCGGGCAAATCCGCCGCGAACAGCCTGGTATCCGAAGAACGCACTGGGATCCATTTGAAAAGCGTCTGACACATCCTTTTTGGACAGCAAGATGGGCGTGTTGGGGAAGCGAGACCTCCACCATGCTACCAGCCGTGCCACCTCCTCATGTTTGGGTTGGAGGGCAGGGGGGTGTCTGGTTTTATCACAGTATTGATTGACCGGCTTGGCGTCCCAGATCACTCTCCCCTTGTCTGACACCGTTCTATCAGGCAACATTTTCGGCACCCGCGCCATCGCAACAGAGACAACCCCATTCAGGAGTCCATCATTTTCATCGTAGCAAAGCAGGACACGACCTCGACTGGCATCCTTCCACAGTTGTTGGGCGGCCTCGTCAAGGTGTTCCCTCAAGCTAGGGTGGGGTCCGCATTGGACCCGTTCTCCTGTTCCACCTTCATACCTCGCGGAAATTCCACATATGGCATTGTCCCTCGCCTTTTCAAGGAGTTCCTCTGACACATGTCCCTGGAAAAAATCAGAGTGAAGGCCCTCGAAGTGGTCACCCTTCAGGGCCACCCAAGTTTTTCTCACTCCCCGGTTGGCTTCTTCCCAACCACCAGCTGCCTTGAGGACCTTTGATCCCAGGGTGGCGGCATGCCCAAAGTCGAGTTTGGAGTACTCCCGCGAGGTCACAAAGTCTAGATATTCTTTGCAGGCATCTTCGACCTCAGGCTCTAGCTTTTCCGCTAGGGGACCCCTCAGCTCGGTGCCTTTCAGCCCTTCGAACCATGGGCGGCTCCTTGATTGGTGGCCACATCCGGGCGAGGAACTCGCCTCGGACGTGGCCCCCACTCTGGCTGAGGGCGAAAAAACGGCTCCATCCCCCCCCCCGACCTTGGCCATGGTAGCCGGGACCCTAGAAGGGTGCAGGACCACAGAAGCGATTAAGTCCGCAAGATGAGGCGAATACATCGCGCTTTGACTGGTAGCAGATCCCTCAACAGGATCATGCGGGTGGACCCGAGGGCACGTGAGACTCAAAGTGTGCTGCATCAGTTCATCTGTGGTGCGTATCAAAGTGGGCTTCAGGTGGAGACCACCCGACGGCGAAGACAGGCCGGTCTGACATTGATCAAGACGGGCTCGCAACCAATCAGAGGGGGACAAGACCTTGACCGCCTGGGGTTCATTCCACGCGGAGGAGGTCAAAGGGTTCTCAAGATGGCCGTGGCGACCTTCTCGACGTTGCATTTCCACCAATTCCAAAGAAAAGCCCAGATGCAACCGGCCCTCTTTAAGCCGGAGAGTCATGTCACAATTTCGGAGAACAGCAAGGCGAATCCAGGCACAAAAGGGTGAGCAGGGAAACGAGGCCCAAAGATCCTTCGGTTTCACGGCCCGAATGAGGGCCCTGGCCAGAGATCGATCCCGTGCAAGACGAAAATCTTGCCCATGATCCAAACCAAGTGACAAGGCAAGCCCTCCCTTGGCAAGCACGGCCTTGGAAGCTCTTGCCTCTCCTGCGTACACCTCCAGGAAATCCAAGGAACCCCGTCTGAGAGCTTCCTGAAAGATCTCGGCTTGGGGGCCAAGCCACTCAGCGATCTCTGCGACAGACCAAGGGTGATCAAGAGGGTAGTTTCGCATTTCAAGCTTCCCCGCCTCCCAGGCACCAATCCTTTCCACATCGATAGATGCATCGAGGTGTAGTCCCAAAACGGACGGGGGCCTGAGTCCTGATCTCCGAGGAACATCCTCTGGTTCTTGGCATCTTGGACAGACTAAGTAGTCCCGGGCGCGAACCGCCGCCTCGGATCCACTTGCCGCCTCAAGGTGGCATTCCCACCCAGCAGCCAGGACTTCTCGAATCAAAGGGGGCTGACGCAGGTTGCGGGTGGGGATCAAAAGACGCATATGTCCTTGATGCACTAACCCATGTATCTGGACCTGCGGACGTCCCATGGAGAGAACTCCTTTAATCATCTCAGTTGACAAGTCACCGTCCCCTGCCATTCGCACAACCACCAGGTCTCTGTCCAACAACACATCAGGTGGGAAGGCTGCAAGGGTCCTGTAATCCTTGTCGTGAGACCAATGGAGTAGGTCGTGAACGAAGACCCGAAGGTCAGCTTCAGATCTGGGCATCCAATCTGGGCAGTCGCCAAGATGTTGACTGACAACGGTTGCTTGGGACTCCAATTCCTCTCGAATCGTGTTGGTAGCCTTGATCACCGCATCCCGGCTCGGGACTCGTTGGTTCTTCGAGTGAAGGTATCCAGCAGCACAATGGAGGAGCAAGCATTGCCGTGACTCGGGCTCATCTGGGTGCGTGTTGGCACCGATAAGACCTTGGGACCAGGTTCCTGTCGGGGGCAACTTGTCACATAGTCGTATACGTCCCATGAGCCCCCTTCCCACACAAGGGTTCCTTCGCCAACTCCCTCACTCCATTCCAAGCGGGAAAGCTTTCCCAGGTGTGCGGAGTACCCTATTTTCTCATTCAAATTTCCCTGAAGGGCTTCGTCTGCAGCAATGGAAAATTCCGGACTCCCTTGATTTCGAGCGACTTCCAAAGCTTCTCTTAGATCCTGAAGGTCAAGAGGCCTCTCAGGATTCTGCTCCTTTTTCAACAGGAGTTGGTTTTTGAGGAATGTGTGCAAAATTCCTTGATACGCAGCGGTTAAACCCAAGCCTTCAACTTCCTTCATCATGGAATGCCTTGCAGCTGCTTCTTCTCCAAATTTGGTGAGTTCGATTTTTACCTCCCTTGCGCCCTCTTGGGGGTGATGGTCTTGAAAGAATCCGAGATCAGGGCCTTCAAGTAGGTCAGCCATCTCTGATTCTTGGGCCGTGGGGCAGAACTCAGTGAACTCTTCTGGTGGTTTCGTGGGATCCGTCTCGGAAAAGAAGACTGGCTCAGGGAATAACCCCACCTTGGCTTCCTGTGACTCCTTTGGGGTCTCATTTTCGCCAACTTTCTTGACCTTCTTACCTTCCGCCGCCATCTCTTTTTGCTTCTGAGATTGGGTCTTACGGATGGACTCCATCTGTTCCGTTACCTGGGCTTCGGTCAACACCGGACCTCCTTTCAACCCCCCTCTCCTAAGGAGTTGCAGTTGGACCGACCAGTCAACCGACTCCCACTTGGGCGAAGGACCATGGGAGTGAGGGCAAGCGCTCGGCTTGATGCACCCACGGTGGCACATGTGATCCCAACAGAGATATTTGGCTCCCTTCCTTTCCTTGGGTCTGTGATCCAAAGCTCGGGCGGCTTCTTTGCCGGTGAGCTGCGGTCCAAGAAGTGGCTTAGGCTGCCCCTCAGGGAGTTTGCCTGACTTGGGTACCGGGCGCGAATCCGCCGCCTCGGTCTCCAGGCCAGCTTTGCCACCGTGCAACCCGCCACTCGGGCCCTTCTTCAAAGCAACCTGCCAACAGGCACGTGACAAAAGTCGGTTGTGCCGGGGCACAATGTCCGTCTTGAAGTATTCTCCTTCGTCTTCGAGGTAGAAGGTCCTGGGGAGACGCAACCAGGGCTCTCCATTTTCGCCAGGCGCAGTGGCGAAGAAGCGCATCCGCTCGAAAGAGGGGGATTCTTCTTTCATTGCCCGCCGGAGATTTCGGTCCAATTCCCTCATCTCCTCAACAAATCTGGCCCATAGCTCCCAGATGCCCAGGATAGCGTGGGCGGGCCACATTAAGGAGTGCTCCTCCCCAAACTTCAGAAGGAATGTTGCCGCTTGTTCGAAGGTGCCATAGTGCTCTGTCCCATAGACACACGAAATCGCCCAGGCCATCCGAAGGGCATTGCGATACCAAGAGTTCAAAGTCATTGGCATCTTTGGTCTTTTTTCCAACATCATCTCAGCACATCCCCCCCAAGTGTCAAACTCCTCTTCCGAAGTGAGAGGGAAGTCCGCCACTGACAAGCAAAAATCAGGAAGGGCCTTCATATCTCGGCCACCAATGCACATTGCCGAAAGTCCATAGGCCAATCTGTTGTTGATGTTCACAGGGAACTGGATCAGCCGAAGTTGTGGTCTGCCTTGGGTAGAGGTCGAGCGGAGGGCATGATACAGGTCCTTCCCAACTGTAGCAGCTCCCAAGGAAACACTGAAAGCGTCACATCCTCTTACGAGAAAAACTAACCTTTCCTCCACCTTACCAATCGCGGCCAGTTTTCCCCTTTCCTGGCTGGAAGCTTCGTCTTTCGAGGTCACAGCTTTCGCTATCGCTTGCAAAGCTTTGGCTATTTCGTCAAGGTGTGCCGGTTCGGCATCCGAATACGCCCCCATGTATCGAGGACGGGAGGCTGCGGCAAAGCTTTGGAAAGGGTTAGGCCCGGATGAGCTCATCGCAGATGTGCTGCCTGTCCCCATTCCCAGGTTAGACCCAGCTGCGTTTTTAGGTCGATAAAAAATAGCCACATCAACTGCTTGGCCTTCTGTGGGTTTGGTCTTTGAGGCAGGAGGAAGGACCTCGTGTGCTACCTGAGCCATCTCGGCACCTTGAGTAGGGTTCAACTTGACTCCTGGGGGCTTGCCTGCTTCAGGGTCTTCCCAAGGCACCGTTTTCCCAATACCCAAAACAGGGTCTTCGGGTCCGTCATCCTCAAGAGGGACGGTGGGACAATCCTCAGTCACCAAATTAATGATGGCCTTTCGTGCAAGAGGAGGGTAATCTTTGGGGAGTCGTGTCACGTATGCACTGGCTTGTTCCTTGAGCTCTTCCCAAGTCTCTCTGACCTTGATCTCCTTCAGCGCAATCTTGTAAGCCCACGAGCTCACCCTTACCTTCCAAAATGCTTTTGAGGTACTTGCTCAGCAGTGATACCTTAGAACTCTATGCCCTTTCGGGGCCTTTAGCTGCAGGTCGCCCGGGCGCGAAACGCGCCTCGGGCCCTTGAGAGTGCGCAGGCTCTTCTGTCTTGGGGACACTGGGCGAGGGGGTGTTTCTTCCACGGGGTGTACGGGTTCGTTCCTCTTTAGACCCGTGCATTTTACACAACCTCAAGCCATTCCGAGTCGCTTTCACCTCACGGTCGCATCCCTCTATGGCACAAGTCCTCTTTGCTGCTTGTCCCTCATAAATAGCCCGGTGGTGATTGCAGCAGTTGAAATAGAAGTTCCCGTCTTCGTGTCGAAGATCCTCGGCACTGCTCACCTCAGCGTCAGCACTCAGCAATTTCAGCTTCTCTCCTCGAGCGGAATCCTTACAAGGGGTCAATGAGAGTGGGGTGGCTTTACCATTCACCAAAAATGCCACGGATTCTGCTTGACACGAAGTCTCGTCATCGACCTCTGACTCTGTCTCCGAGTCGTCGTGTCTTGGAGTCGAAGCCTCGCTTGAGGGCGGTGCCCTGGAACGTGAGTGTTTTTTACCACGGCAGCATGGTGAGCAGCAGATACAAGCCAGCATCCGCTTGAACCCTCTGGCAATCGATCCAAAGAGCCCGCACCCGGTGTACCCGAAGAGCCATGCCGCAGTTGCGCAGCGTGCCAAGGGGCCACGCCCAGCAGCGTCCTGCAGGTCGAAGTCGATGTTTCTCGCTACCACCGCGGAGGCCACGGCATGCATGTAATCATCGTCTGGTTGGCCGCAGGGATGACTGGAACATAGATGCACCCTGCACTCCATGCCTTCAAGCTGACCTCGATAGTATCGATGAGAGCAAGAGTGAACCGTGTCGCACTCTGCCTTGAACCCGAACCGGTTGGTTCTGCCTCTCAACGTCCCGTGTCGTAACCTTGCGATGGCGGTGCCATCTGTCACCAGGAGGTCGAAGGGTTCTCGACCTTCTCCTCGGCCCCTCACCTCATGCTGCACATACCCGGCCGACCATTCCTCCCTGCCTCTCGGTCCAATCCATTTCGGACGGAACATCCTGACACCATGGAGATGCGCAACTTCATAGAATTGCCCACTTCCTCTCAGGTAACGCCAAAGGGCTGTCAGGTGCTTGGCTGCAGGGATGATCACCCAAGAGAAGCTCCATGTCGTGAGCTGAACCAAGAAAAGCACCACAGTAACCGTAGCTAACCAGTAAGACCATCGTGCTGCCAGACCGATAGAGGCGCACAGGGTGCCGCAATACTCCAAGCTGGTGCTTGCCGCATCATGTATCAACCTCAGGCTGATTTTAATGAGCCACTGGAAACCAACAGGCCACCATCTTTGTCGGGTTTCGGGCTCCGGGCGCGGAGGCACGCCACGGAGCCCTTCCCCTTTCTCTTCAGCGGCTTTGGGGCATGACTCACCCACCGCACAGGAGTTATCTCCTTTCTTTGGAGAACCGAGAATTCCTATCCCCCAGGATTCGGTAACTCTCAGCAATGGGTCGCATACTAAGAGTATCGAGAGAAGTGCGCCGCGAAGCAACATCATCAACTACCCGACCCCAAGCTACCCAAAAAACTCCTTAAGCCTAAAGGTGAAACATCAGAGAACTAGAAAACCCTGCACACGCTAAACGCTAAATGCCAAAAATCTATTTGTCTACTTATTTAGCCCTAGTATTTGTCTATCTACTTAACTCCAATATCACGGACCAAGGGGGAATCGATACCCACCGTCGCACCGTCACCCATTTGCGACCTGGTACATTACCCTGCAAAACACTCCCAGTTAACACCCTGAACACCAACTGAGACGGGAAAAACAGACCTGACACTGTTTGGCAACGCCTCCCCCCAGACCCCTACTCTCTCACTACGTTTGCAAAACACAACTAGCCAGCTTGTCCGGCTGGCTTTCGATATTTTATGAATTAAAATTTTCCACATTATTTCGAGAATTAAATTTCAATTTATTGTGTATATACTATATATATATCATAAAAACATGTTATTATTTGTTTAAAATAGATTATAATTATATTTGTAAAATATTATCTCAATATATTCATATCTATTGTTCTTTATATGTATAATTTAAATCGAACTAAATAATTAATTATATATATAAGATTAGATAAGTTTAATATATATATATATTATATATATATGATATTAAAATAATGTATTTTCTTTATGTGGTTCTATTTGTTTATTCATTATTATTGTTTTCTATCTGAGTATATTTTCAATGTGTTTCTTACATGACCTGTTTCAACAGGGGTGCAGTAGGCAGTTTCATGTTTTGATAGTTTGCCTTACTACACCCCTGAAATCCAGGATTTTCCCCCAATGGCCAAAGTGCCTGAATCAAGGATTTTTGGGCTGCAGTAAGCAGGGAAATCTCTTCTTACCACCTGTCTTTGACGATATATTCGTGTATAAATAGACAAATAATGACAAATATAGATTGGGACCATGCATGATTATTATGATTTATTATGTATCATTAAGGTCCGGGTTTTGGATTGATCGGGGCCTTATATTTTGAGCCGTGGCGTGCTCGTTGCGACGCGCCATAAGTAAAAGACTTGAACTCTGAAGAGCTTTCTTTCAATCTCAGCTGTTTGCCGCATCTTGCCGCATCTGTTTGAAATAATCTTTGTATACATTTGACATCATTTGACATCATTTGATTGTATTTGTGCCTTCCCTCCGTTCTTGTGCGTTGAGCCCCTGGCTACATGCGATTCATTAACCCTATACCCACACATTGCTGACAGCATAAATCCTTGATGCTCTTCCAACAGCGTTTTCCACTGCGGTCGCCAATCCTAGCCTAGAACACAAATTTTACCTCCCAACACTTCTGGCAGCTTTTTCCTGCTTTTTTGTTCGGCAAGCTGCTGTCAAGCATCATCCAAACCGCACCGACCGCAAAGCTGAAGAGGACGATGCCTTTCATTTTTCATAGCGTGTGAGAGAAAATTTGCACAGCAGGTTCACAGGCTATTCCACTCTTTAATCATCTTAAATCCATCAAATGTGACAAGGAAATTCTGAGAATGATACTCCAAGAGGACGTGGTGGGGCAGCAGGAGGTGGTGCAGTCGAGATGGAGCTGTGACAGCCTCGAGAGGTCGTCGATCCCAGTAAGCCTGGCCTTGCTTCCAAGAGAGTTCCTCCAGGGCTAGGTGGTGGCGCGGATGGAGTCGGCCGAAGTGGTCCACCTGGAGTTGGAGGTGCTGGTGCTGCAGGTGCGGCTGGGCTGCTTCCGGGTCTGGACGGCCACGGGGAAGCTGGAGGTGGTCCAGGAGCTGAAGTTGAAGAAAATGTTGTGCCTCTGGTTGGGATTGATGAGCCGGGGCGACCAGCAACGGATGGTGCCTGGGGAGCTGCTGGAGCCAAAGGCGTTCCTGCTCGAATGGGTGCTCCCGGTGCTGCAGGCGCAAGGGGTGCTGACCTTCCTGGGGCTAATGGTGCAGGTGGCATACCTGGGCGGCCTGGAGCAGCCGGAGCGGATGGCGAAGAGAATGAAATGCATGCTCCAGGAGGCGAAGGCCGTCCCGGTACAGGTGGTCCTGGTGCTGATGGCGGCCTTCCTGGTATGGGAGCGCCAGGAGCTGGTGCTGGTGGGCAGGGCATTTGCGGTGCTCCTGGCACTTGTGGGCGCAAGGTCGGAGGAGCAGGTGCAGCTGGACTCAAAGGGGGAGCTGGAGTGCCTGGCGCTGATGGGAAAATTCCTGGTCTGGTCAAAGCTGGTTGTGGCGGTGTTGGGAGCGGGCCAGGCGGCAAAGGTTGGGGCACACCAGGAGCTGCAGGAGGGAGTGGTCTGGGTGCATTTGGAAGACCATGAGCCAAAGGTGGCATTGCAGGTGCTGTGGGTGCTGCTGGCAAACCAGGCCGACTTGGCAAACCAGGAGCAGCCGGTGGCACAGGGCATGGCGCTGCCGGCGGACCGCCAATTCCTGCAGGTGGTTGAGGAAGGCTGGGAGTTGGAAACCCCGGTGCTGCAGGCGGCAATGGCGCGGCAGGCAAGCTAGGTGTTGTGGCAGGTGCCTGTGGAAGTGGGGGGGTGGGTGTTGCAGGGATGGCAGGGGTTGTGGACATGTTTGGTGCTGCTGGTGGTATTGGGGGCGTTGGCATGGTTGCACTAGGGGCTGCTGGTGCCGGAAGCAATGGTGCTTGCGGGACACCTCCAACAACTGGAGGTGCAGGCATACTACCTCCGCTGGCTTGCACTACGGTCAATGAAAATAAAATCAATTGTCATGGGTGCACAATAATTCTGGTTGATGCGCCAAATGAGGAGTTGGCTGGCAGGCACTGGCCTCAGTCAACCATCAGGCGAGGCTAGTGCATAATTCACAAAATTGTTTTCAAACACACGGCCGCATCGTGCACTCTACCAGGTAGGATGATGACCAGGCAGGTACAGCTACGCAGCTATATACGATGCGAACAAAATGAATGAAGTTCAAAAACATGACCAAACAAGACGAGCAAAAAATGCTAAAAGATCTACAGTAAAAGCAAACAACCAGCTTGAACCGCCAACAAATTTCAGAAACAAAAGCTACCGCCGACTATCACATGTTTTCAAACAGTGGATTCCAGTGCGACAAAGTTTGAGGGCCCTCACGCCTCACGTATGTTAACGCATCAACATCTCTGGATGCGGAATGCAAAACAGAATCCAGCTAGGCTAGGCAGCCACTTCTTCAATCCATTTGCCAAAGGATCATGAATCATGATGCACCAATTTTGTCAAAGCTTTTGTAACAATCATGGAAGCTGACGGCCATGGTTGAGTTCTCGTCTACCATGCAGCCTGGAAAATCCTGTAGCATCCTGCGATGTTTGCTAAGTGCTTCGACCTGCTCGCTGACCCTGCATGCGTCAAGCATTTCGGCATTAAGGTCTAAGCTGTTCGAACTTGCTGATCACCTCGCGATAATTCCTTGCTTCCAAATAAGGGGATCTGGCCATGGCAGGGCTTCGTGTTTTGCTGGTCAAAGCCTGAGCTCCAAGCAAAAGCCCAGGTCCAGCAGGATATCGTTGGAATAGAGCATCTTGCTCTGCAGAAGTCATGCTTACCTTCACCTACATGGGAGGAGAGTGCTGGCCGCTGACGAGCGGATGGGGATGCAAGCTACCGGAAGAAATCCAATTGGGATGGAGATGGATGGAGGCAGCATATAATGTGCAAGTATACATAAAATCGAGATAAATCGAGTATGTCACTCTCTCTCTCTCTCTCGATATGGAGGTTACACAATCGATCAACCCAGTTGGGCCGGTGTTGGGGAGCTCTACTTCGTCTTTGTTCTCTTATGATCTCTTATGGTCGTAGTTGTATGCTGCATGCTGCAGCTGCTTCTGCTGGTACTGCTCCGGGTACTGCCGTGGCTGCATTAGATCTTGCACCCTCCCAGTTTCAGTTCTTCGTCTTGAAAACGTGGGGCATTCTGGGGCATTGTTTTCTTCTTTGCGCAAAGGAGCGCAATCTTCACCACCTCTTGGGGGAGACCTGAACAGGAGTAACAGTAATACATACAACATCAATAAAATGTGAAAGAGAACGGCCGCCATCACAAACTTCTGGCCATAAAGTATCACCAAGAATGAACACAGGTGATCCGTTCCAAGCAAAACAGCCTGCCCTCACCGACGACCCAATGCCACACTGCTTAACTGGGGCATCCGACCCAGTCCAGTAGCTGCATAAAGCCAGCGCGGTCCAAATAGCCCCCTCGGCGGAGCCCGAAGTTCAAACGATATGGGAGGAGTATGCATGTTTGTAATTTTGGGAGTTTATATTCTAGGGTAAGAACTTGTTTAGGGAGTTTCTTTTTTTGGTTATATAAGGGTTTCTTTGTTCTTTGTTTGATTGCTGGGTGTGCCTATTTTCCATGCTATTTGCAGCATTTGTGAGCTGGAACCTTCCATCTTGCATGCCATTTGCAACGTGTTGTAGCTGGAAGCTTTCATGTAGCACGCTATGCACAGCATTTTAGAGCTCGGCCCTTCCATTTGGAATGCTGTTTGCAGCATTTTATAGTTGGAACTTTCCTTTTTGCATGCTATTTGCAGCATTTTGGAGCTGGAACCTCCCATTTTGCAAGACGCTTGCAACATTTGGGAGCTGGAGCCTTGCATTTTACTTACAGGTTGCAATATTTAGGAGCTGGAACCTTCGATTTTGCATGATATTTGCATATATTTGCAACATTTTGGAGCTGGAATCTTTCATGTGGCATGCTATTTGCAAGTTGTTGTTGATTGTTGGTTGTTGTCTGTTACAGTAGTTGTGGGTTCTGGTTTGTTTTCTTGTTCTTGTTGCAGTTGAAGCTGTTGTAGTTGCTGTAGTTTTTGTCGTTGTAGCTACAGTTGTAGTTGTAATAGTAGTTTCTTCTTGTTGTTGTTGCTGTTACTGGTTGTTGTTGGTGGTGGTGTACAGTAGCTGGAGGAACACACTATCAACATCTATCAACAACTGTTTATGTTGTGGTCTTTGTTTGGGTGTAGGCTGTGTTTGTGATTTTCTTACGATTGTGGCTTTGGTTGCAATGAACAGATGAACAGGTGAAGTCAAGAAACCCGTATAAAGCTTCGCAAAGCCAAGAAGAAAGAAAACTGGCGAAACCACCAAGGCCAAAAAAACAGAGAAACAAACAACAGAGTTCAAAGATGACAAAGCCATGATGGTACAGTGGAACGCTCATATGGCACATTCGTAAACTCATAGCGGTAGCCAAATGGATACCCTCTGTTTGCGTGGTATTTTCAATATTTTCATATTTTCAGCATTCTGCCACGTCAACCTGCATTGTGAAGGTAGAACGTCTCGTTTCGCATGACAGCTGCGACATTTGGAAGATATATATATATATATAGAATTATACAGACCCTTTCATGTTGCATGGTATTTGCAGGATTCTGCATATGATATTTGCAGCATTTTGAACTGCAACCTTCCATTTTGCGTGGCGGCCTTCCATTTTGGTCAATAGTTGAAGCAATGTGAAACCTTAACTTGTTAACCAGCTGACTTACATCATGGTCTTTCCACCAACGCAAAGATACCAAAAACATCAACATGAAAGCACCACAACTTCGTTCTAGTTGTGTTTCTCTTTGTTGTAGTTGTTCTTGTTTCTCTTGTTTCTCTTGTTGTTCTTGTTGTTATTGTTGCTTTTGTTGCTATTGTTGTTCTTGTTGTTCCTTTGTATTTGCTGCTCTTGGTGTTTGTGCTGCTGGCGCTGTTCTTCATGTAGTTATAGCTGCACTTGAAATCCAGCAAAACAACAACGAAGCGAGTAGAAAACAAAAAACTGCGAAGCAAACAAAGCAATCAACAAAAAAAGAGAAAAAACAGAGAAGCAGAAAAACAGAGAAGCAAAAAAGCAGAGAAACAAAGAAGCGTAGAAGCAAAACACATAAAAACAGAAAGCAGAGAAGCAAAAAAAACAGAAAGGCAAGAAAGCAGATAAGCAGAAATCAACAGAGAAGCGTAGAAGCAAAAAAAAGCAGAGAAGCAAAAAAGCAGAGAACGGAAAAAAACCGGAACAGAGGGAGGAATCCCAACAAAAATCCCTAAACTAAGAAAAACATGCACTATAGATAAATGGCTACCAATATTTGTATGTGTGCATATGCGCCTCAAATCTTTGTGAAATAGGAGAGGGCGCTTCATCAGGGTTCAGTTTCTTCTTCCAGCGCAAGGGCAGAAAACCAATGCAGCCGGTGCACTTGGTTTGTCTCTTGAGATCCTGGCTACCCGTCTGGTCGAAAAGGACAAGGCCAGATGACAGGTTGTACCTATTGCAGCAATGCGGAAAGCTGTTCAAGATTCTGAAAGTTCTTACTATGGCCCTTGCTCCATCTTGACCTTGCTGTACATTTTTTAAAATTATCTTTCAGTTTTTTTCTGCACTATCTCAATTTAGGCACCCTTTGCGAGGCGCACCCCTTTTGCTGCAAGCTCCTGCTCAGCAACTCCATACGCTCCTGCACCAGGACTCTCTTCTTTGGCACTGGCCATGCTTTGAACTCCAGCGTGAAACACGCTAACCGAGAAATGAAAACACAATAGGATGCATCAAATAATGCAAGCAACTGACTAACAACAGGCTACACCTTCTCAGGCTTTTTGTTTTCAATCTAAGAGAGGATGCGAAGGGCCCAAGAGGTCACAGCAAAAGGCCTTCACCACATCAGTAGGCAATGGGATTGGGATTGGGCTTCTTGGCCTCACAAACAGTGAAATGACTTGCGTATCTCTGTTAAAGCATTTATGGATCTTTCTTGCTGTCTGCATTTTTGTCCGAGTCCTAGTTCGGAATAGTCTGCCAGGGACTTGAGCATGCGGCATCAGATCTGTGGGGTAGGCTGGCCTCAAACAAGAAGGACAAAGGGACGCAAATTCAAACAAATTCGCACAAGATCGCACAAGCCTGAAGCTTTCTTGATACTCTCCCGCTACATCTTGCCGTTATTTGCTAGCCCCTCACCTAGAAGGACTTACTTGTCGTGGAATCGATAGAATGGAACATCCGCAAACAAATGATCCAGGATATGGACGCACCAAAAGCGCCGGGGGCCACCTTGCAATGTTTGGAGCCGCAATGAACAACTTTTGCCGGGCCCTTGCTGCGTGAAAAGTCCTTGCGCCAACACAAAGTCTATCATTATTCAATATCCGTGTCATTCCAACTCAGATCCTCCGTAAACACTCCCCCAAGAAAAATCTGGATCTTCTATCAAGAAAATGGTCTAACAATGTCTAACATGAATCCTACATCCCCAATCATCCAACACATGACGAACACGTGTTATATAAAGGTTGTTGCGGACCTTCTCCCAGTTGCCTGAGGCCACGCACTTGATCCGGTGATGGTTAAAGCTATGCTGAGCTAGAACTACTTTGACCACCTTTCCTTTGACATCCTTTGACATCCTTCAAGAGCAGCCCAACGCAGCTGCCTGTGCGGCTGCAAGGGCTTTGGCCTCGGACAATTGACAACATCTATCTAAGCATATCTAAGCCTGAGCATTCCAGTTTTCGTCTTAGACTTCAATACGAATCTTCAAGAGTGCGGGAGAATAGAGGGTCACCTGGTAATCAAATCAAGCGGCTCTGATCCAACATACTAGAGGCCCATAGAGGCCCTATCTCCCCGGTGAGGTCGCAGCACTTAATCATCACGTCCAGAATCAGGAACGAACAGCCATAAGTTTCAGAACCCTTGGTCGTTCCCTCTGTCTGCATCCACTTTGGTTTATGCCTGCAAGGAATTCTGCTCTCTCGGCCAGGGAATGCCCTACCACTTTTAGCGTACGCAGCAGCTTGCATTCACGAGTCAGCTAAGAACAACTGTTGTGACTTGCAAGTTTGTACAAATGTGAAACTTGGAGATCTCTGCATTTTCTGCCACTTTTCCAGCCAACAGCTGGTGATGGTCATCGGGTGGCCTTTTTCAGCAATTTTGGACACCTTCTATATATAATATAAGAACAAATGAGCCTGGTACCAGCGCTAGACCCTGTTCTTGATTTCCAATCTCCCCCTCTCTCTCTCTCTCTCTCTCGCTCGTTTCCTTGTTTTCTTGTTCCTTTGACTGCGACGTCCCGATGGACCCACTGCGACGCCGCAACCATCCAAAAGGTTCTTGGTAAGCGTCTGGATTCTTTTCCAGTCTTCTGACTGCAAGACGCTGTTGTAATGCAAGAAATGCAGTTGGTCCTCAAGCAGAAATGCAGAACTTCACTTTTCATGGATAGCATGAGTTAATTCGTTTGCAGCAATTTTCGCATAAATCTGCTCATGTCTCCATCTGCCCAAGCTGCCTCTCACCCATACTCATTAGTGTCTGCATGTCTTTCAAATCACCTGAGCTCCGCTTCAGATATGACACATCATAAACTGCATCAGAAGTACAAGTAGAGGCGGCCTTTCCAACACATATCGCTGGCTAAGTTCACACGTGCAGGTTAGTTCCAACAAAACATCATACCAACAATGCACATGTCTCAATGACGAAAGCTAAGCCAATTGCGATCTATAGCATTCCTCAGCTCCAAGGCCTGTTTTTTTCGAGCCAAAAAAATCCACATTGAACATGAACAACTAAATAGTAGGAAAATGTAGGAAAGATCTATCCAAACATGTGAGTGCTCGTATGCCCACTGCCCGTGGTGCAATGCCGCGCGAGCCAAGAAAAAACCAAGGAAAAAGCAACAGACAAGCTACCGACAAGTCAAAGAGGCAGCAACAGGGGATCAGAGTCTGACTTCTGGCCGCTGCGGTATCTCAAGTGTCTATATCTTATATAACATATGTGAACTGTGAACATGACATGAAAACCGCAGCACTTTTTTGGCACTGAGGCAGGGAAACTATGGGAAACTTACATTTATCACATCAAGCGGATGCAACTGAAATCATTCGAAAACAAATGGGGTGCAACTCAACCTGCAATCTAGTGAGTTTGTGAGCTTTCCATGAGCCGATGCCTCCTTGTTCTTGGCTGTTTTGGCTTTGCTGGGCCTTTGGTCCACTGCCTCCTCATCAATCTGAGCAATGCGCGCCTAGGTCACTAGCCCAGCTCAGCTGTGAAGGAATCTGACTATTTTCATTTTGCACCTTCATGGCTTCTGCTGGCGGAACATGGCAACTGCTCAGCTCAGCTGCACACTTGCTTGCGCTGTACTCCGATGATAAGATGCTCAAAAATTTCGCGCTGCTCTGCGTTGAAGCCATTCCTGCAAGAACCCAAGTGCTCGTCATCCGAATGAAGTGTGCGTGCAGCCGTGCGGGATGGAAGCACAGACAGGGTGCGGTGTGAAACCCGCTTGGTTTCACACAGCACCATGAAACACTTACAAAGAACTCCACAATGAATAGCCGTGCCAGGCAGATTGTAGTTCTGTGTTCACCCAACCAGCTGCACTTCAAAGTCAAGCTGCTCGTCAAGTCGCTTTCTTTCTTCTCTTTTCAGAGCCGCCTGCATCGCAGCAATGAGGAATGCTGCAATGCAAAGATCTTGAACACTCGGGCTTCCAAATTGATGGAAATCAATGAAATCAAGCTGGAATTTTAAGGTTGGATTCTGGAAGACAGTTGCCCCAGCATCACAATACATCACACTATTGCAGGGACCTTCAATTCAGCCTTCTCCCTGTTCATAGCAATCTCAGTGAGATAGCCTTTGAGTGTAATCGGGCCACATGAGGCTAGACATAAGATGACATAAGTGCATCGTGATCAGCACTTGACCCTGCACTGTTTATTGATTTCATCAAAATCAATACGATTCCATGTGATTCAAAATGATTCAAACATATTCAAACACTCATGTAGAACGACTCGGGACATCTCAGGACTAAGTGACTACCCATGGCCAAGGTTCAAAAGCATCTCCCGCGCCTCAGTCGCCCCACCTGTGGGAGGCACTTGTCCAGGCTCTACATAACCCATGCTGCCTTTGGGCAACATCTTGGCACCGCAATAGCGGAATCGCTCCTGGACGAGCGGTTCGGTATGGTTCGAGGGCACCAAAGGAATCATCGCATGAGAAAAAATCTCGACCTGTTGCATCCTGATGCTGCAACTGAACTTCTGAGAACAGGTCATCAACTGCCGCATCTCGGCATTGCTAAAACATCTGATTATGATGCCAATGCTGTAGGAAAAAATGAAAATATAACGACCTTTTGCCTTCGTGTGTTGCATCACATGCCATCAGTCTTGCCATGCACTGTCCAGCCCTGCCCACCAGGCCCGGTGTCATCCAGCGTCCTGCAAGCTGAACTTCTCATGGTCCTGGTTCCTACCCTTTGGCAGATCAGGAATTTCAGCACGTCGTCTCGCCTGCTCTGCCTGGAAAACATGGAAGAGCACTCTCTTTCCGACGATATGCTGAGAGAAGACCGAAACAGGATGCATTTCGATGCCGTAGTTTGTGCCAATGTTTTGCGTGAGGGCAATCACTACCCCAACGTCTTTTGCGACTCAATTGCAGCGGGTGGTTGGTTGCAAAAGCAAGTCAACATTTGTCGACCTCGAGTTCGGCAAGGATCTCCACAGCTGGTCGCCTGAAGGCATTCGCATTCATCGCAGCCACGCTTTGTATATAATTCTCTTGATTCTAGAGAATCCGGAAGCTCTTGATTATCTAGAATTTTTGATGCTACCATACCCAGAATTGAAAACGTGCAGTACTCCACGCCATGAAACAAATACAATGTGCCCCATGAGCAGTTGACACCTGCAAGGAATCGGAGGCGGAGGCCATTGCCGTGGATCATCCATGTCACGCCTGGAAGAGAGCGTGGGAATTGCATCAGTGGGGCAGTGGGGCGTTCAAATGACTATGGACCCGAACAGAATCGAACAGAATCTGCTGATTCTACCATAATTACAGTATATATATAATATATATATAATTATATATATATTCCATATCATGACAAATATCATCAAATCGACTGATGCAAGAGCGTGTTACCTCATGTCAGTGTCCAAATGCTCCGATTGGGAACAGTTTCGCCAGGGGCTTCCTATGATACCTATGACACTCCCACAAAAGGAATTGAAGTCCCTCCACCATTTCCATCCCCAAATGCATTTTCCACAGAGGGCAGGGTCAGGATCTCTTTGGTATGTGGAAGTATGGGCCCCAATGTGCATGCACATTCGACATGAGATGCTCAACAGCTTGGAGCAAGACTCACAATCAGCAGTTCGGATAGAATGAACCCAATTCCTTCTGCCGTGCCCAGCGCGGTTGCCAAACTAAACATTACATATACATATGAGATGAAAAGCAGAGATGGGAAGAGTCAGAGAGAAGAGAAGAGTAGAAAAGAAAAGATCAGAGAAGAGAAAGAGTCAGAAGAAAGAAGATGCAGATGCGCGAAAAGGTAGACAAGTCGCGAAACACTGTGTTTTTCCAATGATTTGTGGCTCCGGAGGGTCGAAAAGTAGGCTCGCTAAAGCGGCGGGTGCGGAGCCAGACCAGATGAGAGATGAAAAATTGCACGCTGTTGTGGCGCGAAGCACATTTCGAAGTCAACATGTAGAAAAACACACCATTCTCGGACCACTTTTGGAAGTTGAGATGTCGAAAAAGTGCATGCCGTTGTGGCGCGAAGCACATTTCGAAGTCAAGACATACAAAACACACCATTCTCGGACCACTTTTGGAAGTTGAGATGTCGAAAAGTGCATGCCGTTGTGGCGCGAAGCACATTTCGAAGTCAAGACATACAAAACACACAATCCTCGGAGCACTTTTGGAAGTTGAGATGTCGAACAAGTGCACGCCGTTGTGGCGCGAAGATACGCGAAGCACATTTCGAAGTCAAAATGTACAGAACACCACATGTTCGCGCCACTTTTGGAGGTTCAGATGTCGTTTCGCGTGGCAGGCGCAAGGGATTGTGCACCTTGTCA
>Ga0126342_10003347_pt1 | contig 26407 bp, 22 predicted proteins | sample Cyp1metagenome_FD_92528 | JGI IMG/M metagenome (GOLD analysis project Ga0126342, IMG submission 92528) | Coral microbial communities from Lord Howe Island, Old Settlement Bay, Australia - Cyphastrea 1 metagenome | ecosystem: Host-associated > Invertebrates > Cnidaria > Coral ...
AAAGCCATGCAACCTGTCCATGCAAGTGACTTTTGGAGCGCCATCCTCGTCCGCCGGGTCATCTTCTTCTTCCTCCTCTTCCACAGCTGCCCTGTGGGACCCACCAGTGATGGAACGCAAACACGTGCAGCTACCTTGACATCACGTCTTTCACTTTCAATGCTTACAGCTCAACAATAGCTTCTTCATGCTTCTTCCCCATCCTAATAGCAACCCAATTTCCCTATTGGAATCGACTATAACGGCTGAAAGCTCACTCATCACAGCATATGTTCACCGTCCCAGTCACGATTTACGGACTGCATCGTGCTGCTATTGTCCTCCAGGTGCCTAGCCTGGTGGGCAAAGATCGTGGCACCTCACTTCTCAACATGCTTTCCGCCAGCTCCTGGATGAACCACATGACGCTAAACCGACATGTTAGCTGTCAACATGTGTCAACATGTTTTGGGAAAAGAATGACACTGAAAATAACCTAAAGCATTATGCACTCCTCGGCTGCCGAGTCATCCTTTTCTTCCTCCTCCACAGCTGCCCTGCGATGGGGAAGATAGCAGTGAGAAGTGAGACTCAAGATTGGTTCCACAACTCAACTAGAGACTGGTCACTCTCATTGTTTCTCAAATGCTACCGATTCCACATGCTTCAGTTCAAGTGATTTACGTTGGATCTGAATGATTTCTTTCGCTGTGAAGAGAAAGAAGAAGAAGAAGGAGGAGGAGAAGAAGAAGAAGAACACGCAGAAGAACAGGAAGAGGAAGAGGAAAAGGAAGAGGAAGAAGAAGAAACCGATTGCCTCTTGCTTTTTTGGAAGCATATGAGAAAGAAACACACATATTTCCTGATTTTCTGAGATGCAAAACGCGTAGTCTTTGAGCTATCATCCTCTCGAACTCATTGTTCAATGCGACAGTTACACATTTCAGACGGCATCACGGCATCATCAGCAAATCATGTACAGCACACACACACAAAAACCGCAGTGAAGGTGCGATGGCAACATGATCAACAAATCTTGAGATAACATATGTATGTAAACATATGTATACAGTATATTTACTATAATGATGAACGTATATATATATATACATATTATGTATGTATGTACTGTATATTATATATATATATATATGTATATAGAATTATATAGATATAGAATATGTTGCATTATGTCCATACTTCAGTAGCGGACTGAAATGGGCAGCGCCAAATTAGAATTTCTTTTCAGCGTCAACAAATACGCATTGCCTGTGGGCCCTACAACATCCATGGGTGGCTCAACTTCGGCCAGCAAGATATTGCGTAAACGAAGGACGCTTCGTTCACCCATTGATTTCTGCACTTCATCCAAATGATCAGGTTTGCTAGGTCATCTTCCGATGAGTGGCTAGTCATACGCCCAAGTCATTCTTATTTTTTGGGATATGTTTGGCATATCAACCAGTTTTCGTATGTTTTTTGGCCATTTCTTGACCATGGAACCAACAAAATCTGGATCTTCTCCCACGGTTCCCCCAGGCGTCCCTGCTTCTGGACCTCCTGAGCTGTGAGGCAGAGAATGTGGTTCTTCAGCTATTCTTGGTTTGATGGGACTGTAATGGATTATACTATACTAATCATACTATATTACTTTTTTATGATTATATCTAGATTATATATATACACTATATATACATTTTGATACCTGATGCATGAGTTTCGTTCATCATCTCTATACTTCGAATAGGATATCATATTTCACCATTGGTTCTCCACGACTTTTCCATCAAGCCCCTGCTTGGACATGGATGTGACCTTCCCCAGCTGCCCAGCCTCGGGCTCATTTTTAGCCAATGGGGATCAAACAACTTGCAAACAAAAGCGATAATCATCTACACATAGGAAAAAACACAGAGATATTAACATGGCTAATCTTAAATACCTGGTAAACAAGTATTGATTTTGAGTTGGATATTAAATAACCACAGTTTATATAATTTATGGCCATCAACAATTATAAAACTACCTACCAAAAGACCTCGGAAAACACTTTGCCCTGTACTGGCCCCGCAGTGCTACCCGCAAGAACCTTCCCAAGCTGTTTCACTTGAAATCCCTTTCAATCTCAAACAAACTTCCAACACATAGGATCACCAAAATGATTTTCGACTAAGGTTTCCTTAGGGGTTTCTTTTATGGCTCACTTCACCCTCGAATCTCCTGTATTTCAAAATACCGCCCGCCTGCCGCCGCAATCGACCTCTTCGCGGCTCAGGGCCTGAGTGGCGAAACAGCGGAGACACAGGGGTCACCAACAGGGGATATGGTGGGATATTGCAACAAAAGATCGGGAGTGTCGCCAAAATCAGAAGTGAAATTCAGATGGAGAAACATTGAGTATTTCCATGGAGAGAACTACAAAACACAAGCATATAATAAGCATATATATATACACACACAGTATATTTGGACACACAAAACATGATACACAATCATTGCTTAAAAGCTTCAATCAACCTACTTCGTTCACTACCCCCCCATCAGAGGAGTGGTGGGATTGATCATTGACTGGTTGAAGGGGTTCTCACTTCAGGGGTTACTTTAGAATCTGCAACAAACCAACTAGGTTTATAATCCCCTTTGACAATCTATCAGAACTATGCCTGGCAACTTCCCATAGTTTCCAAATTGGCAGCTCTAAACTATTTACCACCAAAAAAAACAACCACAATCAAGTTTTGGGTACAGTACCCCAATTTAAAAAAAAAACACCTTCCAGAGAAACCAGAGATACATATGGAAACAATGGCCTATTAGTTCGATTATTTACGTTGCCATAGGCTACCCATATGATCACAGGGCTATTTGGAGAATTACCATAGCTATGATCATAATATATATAATATATATAATATATATAATATATAATATATATAATATATATAATATATATATAATATATATATAATATATATAATATATATATATAATATATATAATATATATAATATATATAATATATATAATATATATATAATATATATATAATATATATATATAATATATATATGTAATATAATATATATATATATGCATATATACTATGTCATATTTCAATGGAAAATTGCTATGGTAATCATGATCATGGACTATATGGACAGGGAAGCACTTCCATAGTTCCCGTCTGGTTATTCAACATAGCTATTGAAACCATGGCCCATTTATAGATGATATTCCCAGCTATATAAACATCCGTTTATAGGGGAGTATTCATATTTTCCTAAATCCTAAGATGTTCCAATGATTTTGCCATATGTTCCTAGGTTTTTCCTGTGATTTTCCCATGATCTTAAAAGATCATTTCCATGTATTTCCCATATTATTTCCCTTTGATTTTCACATGACTTTTCCATCTGTTCCTATGATTTACCTCAGTTCCAACATGGCCGTTTCGCTCGGCGACTCACCGCTGGGTCCCAACCAGCTGGAGCCGCTGCCGCGGGAGCCGCTGGCGCCCTCTTGACCTATGGATCTTCAGCCGGTTACGGTTGTGGAAAATCCATGAAAATCCGCCTGGATGATGAACAGGGGTACCCCCAGTTTAGGAAACATCCGAAGATATTCACGGAATAAACCGAATATGATGTATGTACTGAAGTTGCGTATGTCTATAATATCAGACAGCAAAATAAAATGTATTACATGATATCATATTGGACATATTGGGAAATACAAGCAAATCTGAGGCACTTGTCTAAATTACATAGATTAAGGTCAGCAAGACATTAATCGACTATATCCTGGAATTTTCACATGAACACAGCAGAATTGAGTTTCAGAGGATGAATTCACACATGGATACCACCATGTTGGGTCTGTAAAGTTTATGTATATGGGATTTTGTATCTGGGCAGATTAAAAATACTTCGCACACCTGAAATAAGGCTTCCCATCGGGACAATTCCCCTTCCTCACCTTGAATTCAGCAAGGGCACACTGAGGTCACTATAATTTACCCAGATATACGCATATATGGAGGTTTCCTAAAATGGGGTTTCCCCAAAATCATTCATTTTAGTGGGATTTTCCATTGGAATCCATCTGTTTTGGGGATCCTCCAATTATGGAAACCTCCGATGATGTCGCAGCCTGCCTGCAATCGAGGCTTTCCTGTCGTCTCAGGAGACACGATGATTTGATGACAAGAAACTGGATTATCAAATCATATCCAATCCCTCAAAAAGAGGCTAAACTATGCTAAAATATGCTAAACTATTCAATTGTAAAGTAGATATTTAATATATATATATATATATATATATTATATGGAGATATTAACCTCCAGGATCACTATCCACGCGGATGCATCCTAAATATTGGGCTTGGCACACCAAAGCTCACTAATTATAGAGGTTTAAAGTTTAAACACCACCATGTTGCACTTGGCTCATCGTAACTCATCACCCCATCATTGAGAACGGTCGGTCTTGCAAGTCTTTTTGGTTCTTCAGCGATCTGGATGCTGATGCTTCAGCATATGCATCACACGCATGGATTGCAACCAAATAGATTTCACAAACAATATCAGGACTATCAGGGACATTTCGATTCATCATGTTTGGTTACATCACAACCGGAATGTTGTAAAAATGTATGTCATTTTTTATGTCTAGAAAGTGGACCGGAGATCCTAAGATATCCCAAACATTCCCAAAGATCATAACAGATCATTGTTTGTTTCCCCTAAACCATGTGGATCCATCCTTTCCCAATGGGAAGCTTTGCTGAGTTCATTGACTTTCGGTCCAAATCTGTCCAAATCTCAGGCCCAAAATCCGATAGCAAACTTGGCAAAACACCGATGGCAATCCTTTAAATCGGGAGAAACAAATCCAGGAAGGATTTTAAGCCACCGAACAAAAATCTGCACTGCACGTCATATATTAGTCTTATGGGGAGCTAATTACCACTACTTAACTGCCAAAGAGTGACGTTGAACCAAAGAACAGGGAAACATATTGGCTAAATAATCATGCAAACTCCCAGAAATCCTCAATAATCTTGCTTGTGTGCGTTCCATGGAACATGTGAAATCAAAACAAGTTGGCAGAATGTAACATGCATCAACCTGATTAGCCACTCTTGATTGGTCAGCTTGATGTCTGCCTCGACGCACTGGAGACTCGTCGCCCTCGTCGCCTTAGAATTAGATTACTGGTAAATCGTGGTGAGATTCCACCCAAAAATCGGGAGGTCACAAACAAACCAGGGGCACATGGTACGAGTATGGGTCAAAATTACTGGACTTCTACCAAAACGGCATGCTGAAATGCTAGACACAACCAAATCAGTGTTTCATATTCTGTTGATTCAAAATGTTGTTAAAATGATGGCGCTCCATTTAAACTCAATTGACCTGAATGGTTTCTGGACTTGATATTCGAGCCCCACGTGGGAAAATCAGGGCTCTACACCCCTAAAAAAAGGCCAAAGCGTAGATACCCTGAGATACCCTGATGCCAGCTTGCTGAGATTATCTTTGGAAAAGCTAGCATATGTATATGTATATATATAATATAGATATACATACACACACAAGCAGATACTTGTAAAGACACAATAATTATATATGTACTTGAACCAAACCAATCATTAGCCTTGTAGTTTACCATAACATGCCATAACCATGTGCCACGGCGCTGGTTCCTTGGTTCATGCGGAAAAAAACAACAACAACAAAAACTGTTCAGCTGAGATACCCTTTGGAACACACGGTTCTGCGGCGACCTGGTTCCGTACATGGAAGCATCCAGAACTTTCCCGAAATGACCATGGACAACATGGGACAACCTCAAACCATTGGTTTCCCAAAGCAACAAATGACCAGTTGGTGCTATGTTGGGGTCCCCCATTTCAGGAAACCCACATCTGCCAATCCAAATCATCACACCTTTGTCATTGTCGATGTGAGAGATCCATGGATATTTTGTCAAAATCCCACGACTCCTGCCTTCACGCGACGTTTGCCTGTGCCGCAGGGGAGAAAATCTCTATTTGTGGCCAACAGGGGCCGGTTTCATCTGCTGGATTTCAGCATGCGACTTCAAACAATGACTGGAGCATGGGCCCCATGGCGATGCTGAACCTGGCATTGAAGTCCCCCTGCTATTCATCGATGAGGCAGAGTCCAAAAGATGAGGATTTCTGTGGATTTCATTTGTTCCATCATCAAAAAAGCGCAACCATGAACGCAAGCCCTTCGAATGGCCACCGAACTTGAAGCACCTCTACGCTTGATGGGAAACTCATCATCGCTGTCATCCATGCCTCAGATTTTACTCCGTGACTCGAGTCATGTTGGATTCTCATCCCATCCCATCCCATTACGGCAACACATATTTGAAACAGCCAAAGAATAGCCAGTTGAGTTGAATCCTTAGGGTGAAACCGGCGAAACCTGGCGAATGTTGCTGCTCCAAAATCCCAAAATCCAGGCCATACTGAGATTCCCTGCTGCGACCGCAAAGGTGACAAACGCGACCCAGGTGACAACAAAAAAATGCCCATAAAACGACTTTACGAAGAAACTTCAGTCCTCCATGTCCGATTATTTTAGTGTTCGTTCATCTCGATCAACGTACCAAAGATGTTTGTTTTCGAGATTGCCACAGTGTAACCTCAGGGTGGTAAGCCAACACAGTATTCCAAACTCACCACTGGCTAACAGATACCATGGATGGGGCCAAAGCCTTGAACCAATCAGTGCTTCACCGGATGCGTCCCATGACTGGCAACTGGTATACCTTGTTTTCTATGCCAACCCGGGATCTCCATGACATATACCAAAATTTGGCATACTGGCTTTGGGTATGTTTGAGTGGAAATTCAAGACCCTCAGGAACCAGATTTAAGATCATTTAAGTACCTTCAATTTTCTGGGACTTCAACCACCAGGTTTTGAATACTCAATGAATTTCTCAATGACTTGATCTGTCATTCTATGAGCTTCTGTTGGCTACTTGGAGGATCATTCCAGGACCCCAACATAGTAACCTTAGCTACAAGCCAATCCAGTAATTTCTTGAAGTGGCAAGTGTCAATTTGCAATCATTTGCATAGATTCCAACCCCTCACTGGAACCCAAGTCTGAGACCCCCAAGATCCACTTATGAAGGTATATTCCGGCCAATCTTGGATACCCTGCAAAGAAATCTAGGACCTAGGATCTCAACAAAAGACAAGCACTTTATTTCTGGAGGAAAAGAGCAAGGTCACATCTAGATCTAAGTACATTATATATATAATATATATATCTATCTATCTATCTATCTACGTATTATGTATATATATATATACGTATATCAATACATATACATATGTCTAAGTCCTAAGTGATCTAGGTCTCCATGGTTTCATTCCAAACATTCCAAAACAAACCTTCAACCAACTGCTCCTCGGCCTCCTGTGACATGCACCTCATTGCGCGGGGCGTCTGCCCCATACATCACGGGGCGAGTCACGTGATTTGCGGTGAAGCAGCACCGACTATATACATGGGCAGATTATATGAAATAAATATCATATGATGTTATTATATATGATATCATATGATTATATAATATTCTATGTGATTATGGCATGAGATGATATGATATGATATGATGTGATGTGATTATGAATATGATATGATATGACATGAACCAAAAACAGAACCAAATTTGTTGGGCGATTGCGGGAACGATTCCCCACATCTCGAACAATATAGAACATTTATGATGAGGTCTTCGTGAGATGACATATATCCCCAAATAAACCATCAAATGAAGGTAAAGTTGATTTTCATGGATTTAGTGCCTTGGAATCCCTTGGAGTTTGGATGATTTTGGGGTGGAGCACTGGGCAACCGCACGAAGGGCCCCGTTCAGGGCTCTGGGAGGTGCAAATTCGCAGCAAGGAGCAACCGGCCTGGGGCCGAGTTTAGTGGTGAGGAAACCATGGGTTTTGATCAGCAAATATGGGGCATCTTGGGGCTTTTCCTGCAACATTTCCCTTTATCCAAGGATGACAAAAGTAGGGGCCTGGCCAGGATCAAATCGAACTGCGAACGGCCACTTTCCAATACCGATGTCTGGTGGACTGCTTCGGACTGCTTCTACTGGTTCCTCCGGATTCCAAAATACAGGGTGAACATATTTACCATCTAGGATCTAAGCCATGTCATTGTCCCATCAACTATGCTTAATTAATCACAAAACAGCGCTGTTTACATGGGTTTGTCTCAAAAAAGGTTACCCCCCAAATTTGATCCTTTCATATACAGTAATTTAATTGGCTGATCATCATTTTCTGTCACAGGTGCCATTTTGAAGGCATCCCAAGATTTGTAGACAACCTATGTCCCATGGTCAAATCAAAACACACATCAGACATCTATATTATGTAATTATATATATATGTATACATATATATATATGTATGGACCATAGTCATCCCACCAGCATTAGAGATTCCTCTTATTATAATGGGTATAGAACTCCCTAGATCCTGGGTTGATATCCAATTCATCCCTATTAATATCCTATGAAATCCATATTAATCCCTATTAGTATTCCCTTTAATGGGAAAATAAACACCGTATTGACCATAGCACATATGGATACATATGGAGCACCGTTGTGAGCCTCCACTGCACAAGCAGCACCCGAGGCTGAACCCGTCAGGAACTCAATCTGGGCCTCAACTTTGGCCACGTCCAAAGCGGTGGTCAACTGGGCGGCCCCAAACATCTGTGGTGTATGATTCCTACCATATCCCCTGTAAATATGTGCAAGTATATTGAATAAATAAATCAACAAATAAGTGTATATTATATATATAAATATATGTATGATAAAAGTTCCTACAAATTTATACTGCAAGAGATAAATCTTGGTGTCTCTTGAAAGCCTTTGACCCTCCCAAAAGGCATCAGGTCTAATCTGTTGCCACGGCTATATGCTGATCCCAAGAATGGTGGCCAATGGTGGCCAAATCTAGGCCACCCAACTCCATGCTGAAGTGATGTTTAGTACACATGGTACGCATGAAGGTGTTACCTTGTGAAGGCACATCTTTCCAACATAATCAAGTGGGACACCAAATGAAACCAGCACATAAGGGCGCAACGCCAATTCATCGTCGACTATATTTTCCCCTTCTTAGGCGGGATATGATGCTACTCTGAACACTTTCTCCACCATAACGTGATCATTTGGATCTCCTTCATCCACTTCTTCGGCTGTTTCACGGCCAACCAAGCCCGGATTAATCAATCCTGCCTATTAATTAGGGGTGGTTACCCTCCAAATATTCATAGTTCAATTGCCTTAACAAAAAGTAGACCTAGTGTATACCGCCTTGACAACCCAAAGGAGTCACTCGTTAGAACCTGGAGACCCACGCTCGGAAAAATACTGTAGCTGGAAGAAAATGCATTCGCCAGTCATTCGTAAGCTTTTAGACCACATTTCTCTGGTTCAATCTGTGTCACGTTTTGGGTTAAATCTACACGTTCAGAGGTTCAATCCCCATGACTTTGAAAATAGCCAATTTTATATGTGTTCAACATATTTGCACATTTATTTTTTCCTCAATAATAAACGAAACCATCAAGTACACCCTTTTTCCCTCGAGTAATCGCCACCTTCGAGGGGAAGTCAGCACTTCCAACCCCATTACAGGAACCACAAACAATCAACAGATTTTGTAGTTGATTTCCCTTAGTTTCCAAATGGGACGGTTGATGTTCCGCTGCTATCCATCTGGCTGAACTGAGGAAACTGAATTCTTAGTACTTCGAGATATTTCCCTATGTACATGTAGTATATATATATGCGCAAGTATCTCGTCATATATCTACACAAATAACATAAAATAACTATGTACTACAGTACATCCAATAGATATATCCAATTAGATCCAATATATCAATATAATCATATACAATATATCTATATAATTATATCCAATATAATAATATATAAACATCTACATATCTATCTATTTATATATATATAGATTTATCTATAAACATATAATATATATTATCCACATTGGATCATATCTATATATATATATATAGAAACCATTTTATCCATGATGACATCGCAGGATGCTGAGGCCCTGAGCCGCGTTGGCCCCGGCAGCGGCCACGTAGGTGGCGTTGCGCTGCAAGTTTCCCAGCTGAAACAACACCTGGAAATATGAAATCCAAATCATGGCCGACACACACACACATAAGGTACATTAAGGTACACTATGTAGATAGATATTTCATATATATATATATATTAAAAATATTATATTATTAAAATAATGTATAATATATATATATATATCTATGTATCTAATGTAATGTAATGTATTGTATTGTATTGTATCTATTGTATGTATTGTATTGTAATGTATTGTAATGTATGTATTGTATGTATTATATGTATTGTATGTATTGTATGTATTGTATGTATTTTATTTTATTTTATTTATTGTATTGTATTGTATGTATTTTATTTTATTTTATTGTATTGTATCTTATGCCATGTCATGTCATGTCATGTCATGTCATGTCTGTCATGTCCGTCATGTATGTCATGTATGTATGTCATGTATGTCATGTATGTCATGTATGTCATGTATGTCATGTATGTCATGTATGTCATGTATGTCATGTATGTCATGTATGTCATGTATATCATGTATGTCATTTATGTCATGTATGTCATGCCATGCCATGCCATGCCATGTCATGTCATGTCATGTCATGTATGTATGAATGTCTGTGTGTATGTGTGTATGTGTGTATGTGTGTATGTATGTATGTATGTATGTATGTATGTATGTATGTTGAAATACGAATATATTGATGCATGTACAAACACACAAACACACACACACATCTTTAGTGAATCGTAATATGTATGTAACAGTATGTATGCAGGTATATATATATATAAATAAATAGATATAAATAGCAGGTAGGGACAAGGGACAGATATGTAGCATGGCCACTTCCGGGAAGCACACCTAGCAAGAATATGCCGTTGCACCTGAAGGAGATGCGTTGAAAGTACAGTAGTCCCATCGTGGCCCATCCTGGAGTAGATAGAATAGGGATTTCTCCAAAAATCAGCACTCAAATTGGAATATGCGTGAAAATACCATACTCTTATCTACTTCAGGATTATCATATATACTTACATATTATAATGATGATATACGGCAACAAAAATCGATACAGCGCAGCAAATAGATATTTGGTGGATTCGTCCACCATGGTGTCACCCCGGACAAAACCGACTCCAAACCTGGTCTCCAGCAGCGCAAGGCGACCTCGGATGCCCCGAGCTCCGTGACACACCCAACTTCGTGGTTGATATTTTCATCCCAAACCCAATCTCAACCGCCCATTGCAAGTATGGTTGAACAACCATGAATCATCATAAATCATCATAAATCTATAAATATTTGAAACCACCAACCTTGGGTGAAGAAATCCTCCATATTTCTGGCCAGGTTTTTGCCATTTGCCCCCAAGCATCCAAACGTGCAATCTTCACAGTCCTTTTGAAGCCGACTTTCCAGCTGATCGAAGTACCTGGGAGGATTTTTTCATCAGCTTCATATTTACTTGAACATGATCTTGGTGGAGTTTTTGAGCTAGTTCAGCAATAGTGCATGATATATTTAATCCCACAAAATTGATATGGCCGAGTAATCTTAAAGTCCCACTACTCGCAAGATCTGACAAGTAGTTTAAGTGAAAATGGGTTCTGTAATCTATTGATGTCTGGGATGATCTGAAAAACCAGAGGAATCAGCCAGGGACCATCATTGCTGGAAGTGAGCGGCGGCACCTCGCATATTTCACGGGAATTTGGTCATGCTTCGCGTAGATGTCCTTGTCTTGACCCACTTCATCAAAGGGAGCCTGACGACAAAATGCGGGGAGCCTGACGACAATGTACTGTTGACTGTTCACCTACATAGATACTACATAGTATGTATACATCCATGCCATACATGGATATGTATATAAATAAATAAATATATATATATATACACATGTACATATATGTACACTAAAACATGTATATCGTGCATGCTTGCTTCATCCTGTATGCTTGTCATTTTCTGCGAGTTATGACTTCCAGCATCCGGGAACTTTAACTCGTAGGGTCTTCTTGGGGCTGCACATCTCCAAACTGTTTGATGAATATGGCCACAGTCCACTTCAATTCAGAAGCAGCTACGAGCATGGTTTTGAATGGATCTTCCATGTAACTGTTGATTTTCTATGTTCGTGGCTTTGCATGTAAATGCATGGGTTTCCACTTGATCTTTCAGCTATGGATGCACTATGGCTCAGGAATGCCATAGTGACACCATGATGAGGTGAGCTGGCGATGAGTCAGCAAGACGTGTGCTCCCTCTCTCTCTCTCTCTGTTTGGCTCAATTGAACCCATGAAAACCTAACATTCACCAGCAACAGTTTGCGTAGTTATATATATACATATGTATATATATAAACAATAATATATGTATATAGGTATGTTGGCCCACATCATTCATTCCGGTTAGGATTTACCATTTTTTTCCATTTTATTTTCTGGTGCGCGCTCGTTGTGTGTGTAACTACCCCATGGTTCTGATTAGGAAACCATCCAATGTTCACCAAATCATCTGGGCAAAGGGGAATAAGTCACAATGCTGAAACACATCCCTTTCCAGGGATCATCCATCATATCTATATGTGTATGATATATCCCTCTTTACCTACATATAATCCACAATAATTATATATTTTTTCCGCGTATGTGTGTATATACACACAGTATATAAGAATTACATCGACAATCATTGACATATGCTCTAAATATCTCTAAATCCGTCACATAAGGGGCTTGGTCAAGGCCTGCAACGGCCATTGCGTCCGCTCCAAGCTATCTCCAGGAGCCACCAAACCTGCCTGGGCGGAATCACTGGCAATGGTTTTCTATGGTTTTCTTGTTTCATGTTGTTTCATGATATTTACCCATGATTATATATCAATATATATATGTATATATATATAATGATGTATATATATGTGTATGTATGTATGTATGTATGTATGTATGTATGTATGTATGTATGTATGTATGTATGTATGTATGTGTATATATATATGTGTACATTCATGATACACAAAATACATCAAAGCCACCAACATTCTTTGTCTTTTTTCTGATGTATCGGTCTCTTGGCCAGTGAGGTCGTGCCCCAAATCCAACAGCTTACTCGCATAATATACCCTGGGAGAAGATTCATATCGTTTAAGCAAATCCAAACACATGGAATAAATAAATATAATTTATATTTATATATAGATATACTACTGATATATACATACATTCCATAGATATGTATATATATATATATGTATATATAAATATCCTTATGAAGTTTGCTTCGTTCTGCCATCCTTTGCTCCACAGTTCCGGGCTCCAAACGCTGGTGACCACCTCCGGCTCCCAATAGCTCCCGAAGGGAAACTGTGGCGATAGGCTACGGGTGTCATGTGAAAAAAACGTGGAATGTACATCAGTAATGGTTAACATTAATATCATTAATATGTCTTGAATAACATATCTATTGATATACCAATGACTAGTATCTAGGTTCTGATTTTCTTATTGTAATGCAGTCAAAATGATTGCATCCTATTTTCTGTTCACCGCATGATGTTTATCATTATTTATCTAATAAGTATGAAAAGTCATCAACTGTTCTTTGACGGGAAACTAGCATCATATGGACATGGAATGCACCATCACATGGGGGAACATGCTTGCGGTGTAGACCCTGAAACAACCTCGCAGAAGTGGCCATTTTCACAATCCGGTAAGTCGGTTAAACCCATTCAACTATTATATATATATGGATATGTTTGGTATATCCACAATAAATGATGTATATGTTTGGTATGTATATATATATGGATTATAGTTATATATCCACCATAAACCCCAGATAGTTTGGTTAGAAACCCATTTAAGCTGAAGAGCACCACCTCCCACCCTGCCGATTTGAAGTCATCCCACCCCGCATGTCCACATCCAAATACACATGTTCACCTCAGATCAGTAGAAACTTACTTGATATTGGTTCAATATGGTTCAATGCTCCTAGTGCTTCTATCATTCTACAACTATGGCAATTACTCTACCCCATCTTCGTGAAACAGCTCCATAGTTTCGAACATATACAATATGTATATATATATATATATCATACTATATCAATATATATATATAGTATCGTATATTATGATATATAGATACACAATATTTGCCCACAGAACATCAATGAAAACCGACCAAAAGGGGCCCCGGGGTTCAGGCCGTTGGGTCCGCACTTTCCAAAGTGTAGCTCGAGCCTTGGTTGTCTCGCGTGGATGCTGACTAGTCAGCATGGTGCAACTTCCCTCAGACATCCCTGGACATAACAACTGGGAAAGATTGGGCAATCATATTGATCCCAAGATCGTTCAAGGTTCATAGGGATACTTCGAACCGAAATGAGTCGAGAACCGGACATGAGTCTGAAAAACAGAGATTTGCAACTGAAGATTTTCATTATGTGCATGAAGATAATTTGAATTAGCCATATGGCTAGGAGTCAAAAGCCTGGTACCCGGATGTACTCTACCAATGGCTGGTTAATGGATACTTTTTCGCCCAGTCATATGGTCAATTATGGTCATAATAGGTTTGGACATGTTTTGACCCATCCCCATATCAAAACTCTCAGCGATACTTTGCGACTACAAAGACAAAGAGCAGGGTTGAGGGCCATGGAATTGGTAGATTGGTAGTCGGATACCATCCAATTATACCATCCAATTAATATATGTTGATATATCACAAAGGAATACCATCCAACAACCAAATTGGATGATTTGCAGGATCATCCAATCAGAATCAAAGGGCAATCTTTTGCTACGCTCGACATGCGCTGGGGAGTGGACTCAAAATAATGACTTTAAGTTCATCATGCGCTTGATGCTAGGCTGGAACTGGTTTTGGTATACTACGCCAATTGATTTTAATGATTGGGAATGTGATTGAGGTCTGGATTGTGTACTTCTTTGAACTTTAAGCATGTTTCTGCAAAGGCAAGGTGGCATGTAAAGCATCAGAATTGTTATTCTGCGGTTTTTGCCGACGATCTTATAAAAGATCGCAATTCGAGAAAACACGTGAGGAAAGCACTTGCTGTGCGTCTGAGTCTTAGTGACCAACTGTTTCAGCAACCACAATTCTTAGTGCTGTGCTTCTTGAGGCTCTTGAGGAATCCAAAACACCAACATATTCTTCCGACCCCTCCCAACCCTGGTTGAAACATGTTGAAACTTCAAAAACCTCTGGAAAAAATTGCCATGAAGATCCATAAAGCATTCGCCCAAGAAATACGAACCTGCACTAAACATCTATGCATCACCCTGTAGTTCCCTGCTGGTAAGCCTACTGGTAAGAGTAAATGAACCACATCTAGAGAATCTGCCCTATGTGAATGTGCAGAATTGATTCATTTTTTGGTTTTCATTAAAACATATTGACAAGAGGTCAAGAGGCCCTATCAACTGAGACAAGAATCATCAAATTGAATGCAGCAAACCATTTCTGAACATTCAAATTCCACAATGTTGCATTTCGGAATTTGATGGTAGATAATGATACTAATGCTGAGCATTATACACTTCAATCAACACGGGCAGTGCGTGGTGCTCCTTGGAGCAACGTCCCCAGGGGGGAGGTATAGCAGCCAGAAACCTCCAATAACCTGCAAACTAGGGGTTATGTTGGGGTTCCATGTGCGTATCTATCTATCTATCTATCTATATATATATATATGTCTATCTATCTAGTTATCTAACGATCTATCTGTCTATCTGTCTATCTGTCTATCTCTCTGTCTATCTGTCTATCTCTCTGTCTGTCTACCTGTCTATCTGTCTATCTGTCTATCTCTCTGTCTGTCTACCTGTCTATCTGTCTATCTGTATGTCTGTCTGTCCAATCAAATTTAATCTAATCCAACCTAATCTAATCTATCTAGCTGTTCCTCTCTCTCTCTCTCCCAATCTATCTCTACCTATCATATCTAAGTATCTCTATCTCTATCTATATCTAGCTATCTCTATATCTATCCATATTTATTCATATCTATGCATATCTATCCATATCTATCTATATCTATATATATTTTTCTCAATCTAACATGTATATATATATACATACATATATCTATCTAGATCTATAGATATTAATCTATATACATATATATATCTACATCTATTTCTATCTGTCTATCTGTATCTACCTATATCTTTCTTTCTATCCCTTTCTATCCCTTTCTATCCCTTTCTATCTCTTTCTATCTCTTTCTATCTCTTTCTATCTCTTTCTATCTCTTTCTATCTCTTTCTATCTCTTTCTATCTCTTTCTATCTCCATCTATCTATATATACATCTCTATCTCTCTATCTACGTCTATCTATCTACCTGTATCTACCTCTAGTTACTATCATTCTCTATCATTCTCTATCTATCTCTATCCCTATCTCTGTCTCTATCTATATATATATAATCTATATAATCTATATATCAATCTATATCAATCTATATCTACTGTATACATATCTACTGTATACATATCTATCTCCATCTCTCTATCTCTCTATCTCTCTGTCTCTCTATCTCTCTATCTCTCTATCTCTCTATCTCTCTATCTCTCAATCTCTCAATCTCTCAATCTCTCAATCTCTCAATCTCTCAATCTCTCAATCTCTCAATCTCTCAATCTCTCAATCTCTCAATCTCTCAATCTCTCAATCTCTCAATCTCTCTATCTCTCTATCTCTCTATCTCTCTATCTCTCTATCTCTCTATCTCTCTATCTCTCTATCTCTCTATCTCTCTACCTCTCTATCTCTCTATCTATCTATCTCTCTCTATCTATCTATCTATCTATCTATCTACTAATCAATATATCGATCTCTATCTATGTGCCTCTCATTTTATGTGTGTATCTACTCATCTATCCATCTACCTACATATTTTTCTTTCAATCTAATCTAAGCTGATCTGATATCATGCAATCCAATCCAATCCAATCCAATCCAATCCAATCCAATCCAATCCAATCCAATCCAATCCAATCCAATCCAATCCAATCCAGCTATCTATATGTATATATATATAATATATACGTATGTGTAAACGCGTGCATATCACATGCAAGCCAAGTAACTGTTCTGTGCAGTGGACTTGACATAGCGGAAGACCTGCGACGTCATGACGCCGTGCATGGTATGGTGTTTGGGGTTCTCATTTTTCTGGAGGCTTTCCTCATTGAAGTTGGTTTATAAATGTAAGGCAATGTAAGGGAAACATTGCAGGGAACTCACATACTTGATCGTACCTTTGATTGCATGTCTGAGATTGTTTCTGTCATTCCACGCTCAGATCTTTGAACATCAACAATATCCGGAGGTTTCAACATGTTCAACTCAACATGGCTGAATATTTGTGCCCAGGGGGTCCTAAAACCAACACAGAACCACCCAGTGAGTTTGGAAGCAGCGGCTTTGCGGCTTTGCATTGTGATGGAATTTCACCTTTCTCCGGAAAGCTTCTCGAACACTAAAAAAAAAGGCAAACAATGTAACCCACATGATTTCTTGCAGTAGGTAGTATAACCTATACCTGAAAGTTACAATGTACTTTTTTTGGAACATGATGAAACATGTCGTGACTTTCCAAAAGACAGAATGGGGGTCTAACCATGGTTTTCCACCAGGACGGGCCTGCCCTGAAGGTGGTGCATTGCCACAATCGCCTAGCCCAGAGGCATCCGAAGCCCACATAACCCCGGTTCTCCATGAGAAATTCTTGGCACAATAATAGTGAAATGGTGCCAACAATTGTGATAATATGGTGACCATACTTCTGCACCATGCTTTTTTTGCCGTATTTACCAATGGGATGATGGTAAGATATTGGTAAATAACTGATGATGGTTTCATTATTATATTATATTATATTATATTATATTATTATAATTCAATATATTGATTATATTTGATGATGATATATTTAGCAAAAGATGGGACGAGGAGAACCCAAATTGTTATTGGTCGGAGTTTGGCTACTTGAATGCACCGAACAACTTTGGATGTTCCAAGGGGTCTCGAGTCTTAACTCCTCTTCACAGCTTTTGCTGAAATTTGCATATATGTTGGCCCAACCATTTTTTTCAAAAGTCAAAACCTTAAATTTCATAAAAAAAATCATATAACGTCTCATAGTTTCATCATGTTTAATCGCCATCTCTTCAAGCCCTAGTTTTGATAAGAAACATATCAACACACCATTAAAAGACCATGGTTTTTCGATCCATTCTTCCAAGCAATCCATCGCCAAGGGGCAATGAGCCACGCCGCGGAAGTCGCGAGGTTCCATGACCTGGGCCATGGGGAGTTAGCCGGTTAGTCAATGGGTCAATTTCAGCCGTCTGAAACCAACCAATTTATGGGATGTTATTTATATATATATATATATATATATATGTATATACACTATATATATATATTAATGGGACCTATAATGGGATAGAATTATAAGAAGCAATGTATGATATAGATTGATATAGAGTTTTCTCCTAAATGAGGATACCCACAAGAACAAACTTTATAGAGAGAATGATAAGAAACCATGCTTGGCTGGATTGGACTGATACATGGATATATCGCTGGGTGAACTGCTTCAAACCTGCCTTGATATGTGGGTTTGCCCAAGAAAAACGTCCAGAAAATCAGCTTCTCCATCACAATTGCATTTTTGGGCATACCCCATTTCTGAGCAATTTCAGGTACTTACAATGCAGTCATATGATCATGTAGTAAACAAACATATGTATACATATGTATATACATATGTATATATATAATATGCCAATCCATTAAATTTGTTAGAAGCCTGTCTCATGTATACATCACAAAATGCGAACACCACATCCTGGGACAAATGGTTCCTGCAAAATTGGACCATGCACAATGCAGGAAAACCATCCAAAATCTAAAGTTAAAGATTAGGGTATACCTATCGAATACAGGATGATAACGGTATGTATGTATATATTATATATATATATATATATTATACAGTGTATATGATTGTATATGTATATATCTCTCTCACAATAGGCTCGATGGTGGTTTCACCGCCACATTCCCAAATATGACCACCGATTGTCATTCTCATCCCACATGGGATAGAAGATCGTTAAACGTATCCAGAACCAGGCGATAAATGTAATATATGAAATCACTCAGATCATGGAGTTTGATTTTCGATCGCTGGGATTTTCGGATTCCTACAGCCAAGAAAGACTGCAGGAAGACGGTCAACTAGAAACCTCACATGGCTGAAAAATCATGAAAATTCATGGGTGAGTTGTCGAACCTTCACACCGCCACGGGGCCACATGTGCCCGGAGAATCATTGCTTTAAGAGCTGGAACATCCAAGGACCAACCATCATAAATCCATGGTTTCTGGTGGTTCGGGCCATGTTCCTGCTCCTTTTCGCCGGAGTGGCTGGTCCCCACACAGCATGAAACAACATGGATTATGGGCACTTATTGGCCATCGAAATAGAAAACAACATATAAAGTACATATGGTACCATAAGGTCATATGGAGGTTTCCTAAAATGGGGGAACCCCCTAAATCATCCAATTTCAATCGGCTTTTCCACTATGAGCCAGCCGTTGGGGTACCACCCTCAGCTCCAGTGCCTGCGCCAAGGGAAGGCCCAATTGCTTTGCAACTTCTCTGGCCCACAACTTGTCTTCCTGCCAGCGGCCAACAAAAACGGTGAAACGCTGGGATTTTGAGGGGCCAAGCCTTGGAACTTCCCACTTCATGAGAAGTTTTCGTTGGCAAAACAGTGGATTCTCAGTGGATCATGGGATTCTCGTCACCTGAGTACTGAATACTTCGAAACGACCATGAAATCAGTGGTTAGTGCCCCTAATCCCAACCATTGACCACTTCAGGGACCATCCCAATGATAATGATTTCATGGTATAACCGGGAAAGGGGGAGGAATCAAACAAAATCATTATTGGGATCAAAAACAAACTATTCCACAAGGAGGGAATTTTCACAATTCTTGACCCTAATAAGACATTATTTTTGATCCTAACATAATCTAATATGAGTATTTTTTCCTACAGTTTCCTACAGTTTCCTGATGACCATGGATGTTCAATTGCCAGATTGGATTGATAGGTAAACCAAGTCCGACTTACCATGAGACACCATGGTTCCCCACTGCACCTTGGTCAATTCTTCTTTCCGAGGCGCCTTTGGGGACCATCCCATGTCGGATGGACAACTGCACACGAATTGTTGTCACATTTGGAGGTTTCCAAAAAATGGGGGTACCCGAAATCATCCACTTTTATGGGCTTTCCACTATAAACATCTAAAAACTATAAACCATCCAGCCATTGGGGTACCACCATTTCAGGAAACTTCCATTTACTGAATAATCATTTGAAATCACCAGCCAACTGGTCATGTTGAGTTTTCCTCAAACATCTATGAGCCATGCGAGTGACTTGGGGACAAAATGACTTGACCCACACACACACACATTGCACTCCAAATGCTGGGGTCAGTATGTTTGAACAGATTCCACGATGAAGCGTTTCGTTCTTGAATGGAATGGGACATCTTGCCATCTCAAATGTATCATTGGTTTTTGCCTGTAACAGTAACAGTTTTTCCAGCGGGTACGTGACGAAACTATGAGCACTCACTTGATCCATGAACTTTTCAACCTTAGATTCCCCGAATAGAGGCTAACTTGTCGCAGGATATGACATATTTCTTTGCTTTTGGCAACATACATCAAAATACGTTTCCCATAATTTATCTAGCCGAGACTTAAATATCCGGTTTCAACCATTCACCAGTCCGTTTCCAGAGCCAAATCATGCGCCTCGCATCTACAACGATCACTGCCAGTGCTGGGGAAAGCATCCGGATACAAATACCTCAGTTCAATTGTGGTTGGATCACTACCAAATACACGAACATCAGGAGTTACCCCCAATGAACTCATATAGATATGGAAAACCCACCATTTGTAGGGCTCACCATGTCTATGCCAACAGGATTGAACAATTGGGCAGCCCAAACCATGGACAATTCGCACCCGACGCGGGTGGCAAATCAACCTACCCGGGTGGTTTTAAGCACCTTTCGGCCAGGTTAGCAATTTTCACAGCAATTCTTCGATACAGAGTAACTGAAACAGAATCTTAACTTGAGCATTATACTCTTCATCATTGCGAAAAATCATTATTATAGTAACCTGCTGAACCAAGAAGTTCCAGTTTTTGAGCAGTGAACATCAGCGAACCATCCAAGCAATGAGGCATCATGGCGGAAACTGGGATATTTTCGGGTTGCCCCTTCCACTGACCGGTCATCTCCGGTAGAGTCCCATGTTCACCGATGCTATGTAGTGTGAACTCAGTTTGAAACAGGATTTGCAGACGTCTTTTCCAGGCTCAGTCTGGTGTATGTATGGCATATATATATATATATGTATTATATATATAATGTATAGTACATGTATTGTTGCACATGTCGGTTCCTAAAGAATAGGACAACTTTGGACTTCTTGAGATCACAGACTACTGCCGGTCCATCAAGAATTCGCTGACGCATCAGGAACGTTGAAGAAGAAACGTCGTTGATGTTGGTATAGCAATAGTAACCCCCCCATTTTACCATACATGGGTGCTATAAACCATCAACATATGGGTTTATTTTTGCTTTACTTACATTACTGGAGAATTCATTCCAAATACTCCGACAGAACTGGGCTTCGTCAGACTTCGTCACATCACAAGGCTCCCGTGTTCAGACCCTTTCGTATATAAAATATATAAAGTCCTATTGGCTTTGAGGAATAAAGCACCAGCAAATCACAACACCGTGATCATTTTGCACCATAGGTCTGGAAAATTAAAAAATGTATAATGCATATTAATGTATATTAATGTATATACTGTATATATAATTATATATACATGTGTACGTATAATAGTTATATATACATGTGTACGTATATCTATATATGTATATGGATAATGTATATGTATCATGTATAATATATAATTATATATATTGAGATTTCCTAATATGGAAGTAGCCCAATTCATCCAAGTAAACTTTTCCATGGCGACTTGGTGATCACCCATGACAGAAGTAGCCCAGATTTTGGTCAAGCTTCGGGGGCACATACAAGGCAGGTCGTCTTGCACCTTTCGGCTTGGAATGAATAGAAACATATGGAAAGTCCATACATTCCACCATGAGGGCAGATCAAAACTCCTGGGCAAAACTATGGGTTTTCGTGGGCTTTCCATATCTATGTTAGTTTACCCCGGGGTTTCCACGTTGTTATGTGATCATTAAGATTCATAGAAAGAAACGAAATAAAAGGAATAGAACCAATGACAAAGTTTGTAGCTGGTTAAGAACACAGAAAATCGTTCTCCTTTCCTGGGCTTGTCCCATATCAATGGGTGGCTGAGCCACCCGACATAGGTAGCTTAAAGTTGAAACCATCGGACAAAGACATTGAATCAGGCTGATCTGCCACCACTGAGCCATGAGGACATCCTTGTAGTTGATGTTTCCACTAACAATGGGCCTCTACTCCTGAAAAGTCAAATGGGATTACCCCAAAATCAGCTCCTACCATCTCTGCCTCTGAATCGGATTGATATTTGTGAGACCACCTTTGGGTGGATAAACATCAATCCCAGCATCATGTACCGGTGTAGCCCAAATACCACCGTTCTAATCCATACCCAAAACATGTTTGGCTAGCAAAATCTGTGGTGTCCTGTGGAATCTCCCTTACGCCAATCTAGTGAAACAAATATGGCACCATTCTGACACCAATACGTCGTGATGGATTAATTAAGCATTTGAGGCCCTGCAGACCGTAAATATGTTCAACGTTTGGTACCAAACGAGGCAGTGTTTGGAAACCCAAGTCTGAGCCATATAGGTATATTCTTACGTGCTTGTACATGTCATGTGGTTCCTTGCATTTTCCACATCAGCATCACCATTCTGTTGGGTTCCACGCCAAAAACTTCCCATTTAACACTCCATGGAGAAGTATATCTAGGGGACCCCAACTGTTGAATATCTGATATTCTATGACTATATACATACACATATAATATATAGTAAACTGCATATGCATATGTATGTATATGTATTTATATGTGTATATATCATAAATATATATATATGTATATAATATTGTACACATACATAGAACGATATATACACGTATCGTATATATATATGGTGCATCGACTGGTGGATCCACCTTCAACCCTCATGTCCGGGCGCCTCCTTGCCTTGGAATTCCCGTCTCAATGACCTGGTTGGAGCGGATGAGATATCTCCAGGTATCGTAATTGTACTTATCTATAGATATATATTACTATATCGTAAATATTAGTGTAATATATATATATATCTTTACTATATCTATTTCCAGGATCGTGAAATATTAGTGTAATATATATATATATATATATTATATATATATATATATTGTATCGTTATTATTATATGCTATTATCATATTTAATTTACTATATATTATATTATATATTGTTATATTTTTGTGTAATAGATGCACACACACATACACACACTAAGTGACACTATATGTACATGTACGGTCATATGATGATCTACATGACTGTGGCGTTCTGGCTCAGGTCGATGGGTCATGGGGGGGTGCTCGAGAGGGAAGAGGCTCATTAGCGTCGTAGCGTCGTAACCATGACACCAAGTAGGTTTCTCTGAAAATTGACTACCCAAAATTCCAATTCAATAGATTAGTATAGATGAATTATCATCATTTTCTAATTATCAATTGAGTAAATTATTCAATCAAATGGGTACTAAAATGATCTAAATTCAAATGGCCGTGACTGGAGGGTATACCCCAATCTCAGACAAGCCCACTTCCTCAGGGGATCTTGAGACTTGGAATGATTCTAGCGAACTCAGCCCTCATTTGCTCAGGGAGGCACGCTTGTGGATGGTCATGGATGTTCAATACATTTCAATACCATGTGCCATCCATGTAGTTCTGGTTTCTTTGTCTAATGGTCTAATGGTTGATTTACAAATAAACTTAACATTTTTATGTATATATATATTATATATTATACAGTACAAACACCAAGAATTAAGAATGACTAAGTCATTTCACGCTGTGCTTTCCTGTTGACTGAATGGATACCCATCGGTTTGGGTTCTTTGTTTGGAATCCCAGCAACCCCTGCCAAACTGCCAACCCAAACCACCGAGTCTGACGAGGGTCAACAAGGCCCTTATCCCGTTGTGGCCGTATCTGTTTGGGAGGGCGTACATTACCAGTTGCACCTTTAGATTTCCATGTGTAATCAATCATTTATCAACATTAATCAACATTAATCAACAATTGTCAACATTCATCAGGGATCACCAGTGCAATCACATTGAAGTGGAACTATATAGCCAAATGCTCCATGTATGGTATATTTAACTACATTTGGATGATTTATGTATGGATTTTGGGGTAAATGTTGATACATATTCCATACATGGAGCATACTGTATGGGATATATTATATCTCCATCTTTCACCATCAACCACCCTTCCTGGGCGTCCCTTCTGCTTCTGCTGTTCCCAGCGCGTCCAACGGGGCAACTGGCCTGGTGGACCATGGCTTTGAAGCATCAAAAACTGGGGATGATGGATTTGTCCATGTACCATGTTCTGCAGCTACAAAAAGTTAAAACCATGGACTCCAACAGAACACAGCTTCTGGATCCAACATGTTTGTTTTTCTCACCGTGGTGAGAATCATTCCCACAAGAACAAACAGACAAACGCATTATATAGCTACACAACTTATCACAATTTTTGAAGCTCAGTCGTTTTCAAAGCAGGAACACAGGGACGATCAGGGACACCAAAACAGCAAGCATCCAAAATTCCAGCATGCCTGGAGACCATGGAAAATCATCATCAAAAATGTGTATATTACTATCATGTGGGGAAACTCAATGCGTAGCTCCTTGGCTCCCCATGCTCCCCACCCCCAAGGGAATCTTCGGAATATGGATACCCCTGCGAACCGCTCCCTCCACTGACTCCACTGGATATCAAGTCATAGGGGGGTACCTGAACTTCACAAAAACAGGAATGCGGGGTTTGATCATGTTGAACAATATGATTTTACTCCCTTAGTGCTGTCAATGGCTTCAGAATTGCTTCCGGATGTGTATATATATATGCACATAATATCACATAATTATGTATGTATGTATGTATGTATGTATATGTATATATATATACGTAAATTATAAGTAGTTATATATATATATATATACATACATATTTTCCGTATTTTTCCGTCACGTTGTCTCTTTAGATTTTCTGTTCTGTCCGTTTTCCTTGCCACTTGCAGCATTTTGGAGCCGGAAGCTGCCATTTCAACGGTATTTGCAACATTTTGGAGTTCGAACCTCTCCTTTTCCATGGTATGTGCAACGTTTTGGTGCTCGAACTGTTCATGCTGCATGGTATTTTGCAGATCTTTGGAGTTTAGGGTATATTCAGGCTTGGTTTTAGGGTTGATTTAGGGTTGGGTTAAGGTCTATATATTATTTAGGATTGGTTCAGGATTGGTTTACGATCTATTTAGGGTTGTTTGATGTTGTTTGGGGTTTGTCTATTTGGAGTTTGTTTAGGCCATTTATTTGGTTGTGGTTGGGTTAGGGTTTATGTAGGGTTGGTTTGAGGTTTATTGAGAGTTGGTTCATGGTTTCTTTCAAGCTTCAAAAATCGCAAACAAGTGTGAGGAATGTTGTTTTCACACTTTCTTGGGTAAGCGCGAAGATGGAGCACGAGGGGGGGGCCATTCGCGGGAGTGCGCAGCTGTATCATAAAAGCGGACAAGCAGAAAAGCGGAGAAGCAGAAAGCAGAAAAACAAAAAAACAGGGAAACAGATATCTAAAAAATGCCCAAAACAGAAAAAGAGAAATCCACCCAAAAAGCCATCCGTTGTAAATGGATGAGTATTCCTTTCTGAGATACCAGTAGTACCCGCACGAGGCGGGGCGGAAGTTGCCTTAAAGATATATATATATATAAGACCTTTCTCATCTATAGAACTTGCATGCGCCGTGCGCCGGCCAAGCCCGTGCGTGCGTGCACTCTGCGAAACTGGTGTCTTGTTTCACATGT
>Ga0126342_10003348_pt1 | contig 26403 bp, 18 predicted proteins | sample Cyp1metagenome_FD_92528 | JGI IMG/M metagenome (GOLD analysis project Ga0126342, IMG submission 92528) | Coral microbial communities from Lord Howe Island, Old Settlement Bay, Australia - Cyphastrea 1 metagenome | ecosystem: Host-associated > Invertebrates > Cnidaria > Coral ...
CCCCCCCCATCCCATGGGGGGGGGTGGGAACACGGGACACGGGACCATATATATACACATACCTGAATAGAAAGAAAGAAGGAAAGAAAGAAAGAAAGAAAGAAAAAAAGAAAGAAAGAAAGAAAGAAAGATAGATAGATACATAGATACTATATATATATGCATATGAATATATAAATCTATGTATGTGTATATATAAATAAACGTGTATATATATATATATATATACATAGACACTTAAAAACCATATCTCGTTTCACGCTCAAACATATCCACTCCCATCGTCAACCCCCTCCATTGATCTTCCAAGCATCAGTGGTGGAGTAAGGCCTTCGCCACCACAAGCTCTGGGGCAACCAAGGATAAAAAGGTGTCCCAGGATATCGCCTTCTCCTCGATGGTGAGCCAATGCAGAATCATCATTTGTTTAGATGATATTTTTAGTTAATGATCACAGAAAACATATTGTGTATATATATATATAGTATTATTTCATAATATAATCTATCTGGGTTTTGAACCATGTTTAGTTCATGTGCATATATAATATGCTCTATATTGGTTTTTGCCTTCTGGAACCAAACCTCTGCTTCAACCCCGGAATAATAAACCACCAGTTTATTAATATGGGGGTTCCCCAAATAGTGATATTTCATGATATTTCCCTTTATAAAAGGTATCCAAATTGGCAAACTAGGGGTTTATTGTTCAATGCCACTGAGACCTCCAGAAACTCACCGGCCATCCGAGCCATCGCTCCCCACGATGTGCCTTAGTGACCTCGCGAATGGTCAAGTTACACACCTCGCTGTCTGGCACATGGCCAAAGACCTCGCGTCCCGGAACCCCTAGGGGCCCCCTGGCTCTGAAGGGTTGGGAAAAGGGTGACCTTCATGTTTTTTTTTTATGGAAGGGGTTGGAAAGTCAATGTGCTTTTTGGACCTTCCTTTTCGGATTTTCTTGGGGCTGAAAAGGGGTCAGGCTATGTTATTTTTTTTTTGACGGAACAATTCTTACATTTGGGGGGGCCCAATGGTTAATTCAATCCTCAGTCGTCCCACACATGCATCCGTCTTTGAGATCGGATGAAGGTTGGGACCCTGATTCATTTATCACCAGTGAAAGGGTGCAAATGATCGTTTGTGTGTGGCCCTCACAGTGGAAAACCTGGGGTGAAACAAAATGGCCGGCCATCCGGATTTTTGAACTGGCTCTGTAAAACAAATAATTACGAACAAAATAGGTGATTTTGATTCTCAAGATCTTCATATGCGTTTGTCTGCAAGTATGGTGCCTCCAAATCCCATGGTTGATCAGCAATTTCCTGCTTAATTTTAATAACTTGGTTTCCCCTGATTTCTGGACATTCCCAAATCACACAATCTCACTGTTAGTTGCATATCCCATCATATCTACATGATTGTCCCACTACATCCCCATATCATGATTGTTTACTTCCATAATTAGGTACAGCACTATATCCCCATATAATTGGTTTAGGACCCATTTGCATTGATGAGTGGTTAAATTATAACTATAGATCCCTATTTTTCACGGATCAATCCCAATTTCGGATGGTCGGAGCCCAATTTTCTATCAATTCCCGGGAGAAAACAAGGGAGAAAACAAACGACAAAACCAACGCACTATTTCCGCGCCTTTGCCAAATCGGTCTGACCGATGACCCCGTCCTGGCCGCAGTGCTTGAGTAGGTATGCGTAGGTGGTTAATGACCCGCGGTCATTATTCCCAACTGGCGGCAAAATCACCATCGTTTAGCATACATTTGACAACTGGGATGCACATCCGTTGGATTGGTTGGATTGGTTTCAGGGAACATCTACAAAGTTGGGCCGAGCTTTGTGTCGCTAAAAAAACACATGCCATATCATGCCATACAGCCAAATATACGAAAGCGGCCTCAAATTTTATGAAAAAGGAACGGCCAATTGTTATATGTTATTGGATTTCTTATGAACAAATTAGAGGCCGTTCCTTTTTTATAAATCAACAACTATATATTTATTGATGCCTCAAATTGCAACTATTTATTTGGTTTCCCTATGAAACAAATATCCCACGTGATCATCCATTTAATTGTCCATTAACACGTTAACATCAAAACCAGTATCTCTCTCCATCGCCATCCCATCATATACTTAGTATATCCCAAAAATGTTTCTATCATCTGGTTATTTAACATAGCCATGGAAAATCACCATTTCTATAAATGGGCCATTTTCCATGGCTATGTTAAATAACCAGAGGGTATATATAATGGATTATCATGGATCCCACTAGTAATGGAATATCCATATTAAACCAGTACTGGTTGGTGGTTTGAACCCATCTGAAAAATATGAAAGTCAGTTGGGATTATCCTTCCCAATATATGGAAAAATAAAACATGTTCCAAACCACCAACCAGAGTAAAATGGAATATCTAAAACCAGTTATATATTGGAATGGCATATAATCCCAATAATATTTTGTTTCATGGGATATCCCACTATTAAACATTATTAAACCACTATAATGGAATATTCCAGGTATTTTAGATATCCATAACTGGATCCCACTATTAAACCACTATAATGGAATATCTAAAACCAGTTATTGGCTCCAAAAAATCCCTGGGATATCCACTGATCCCATTGCCAAAAAGCCAAGGCCGCCTTATCGGCGTCCAAAATGTTAAAGGTCACCTGGCACCGCAGCAACTGACCATGGTCTTTCCGAACAAAAAAAACGTGTTTTCTCGAACCCAAACACATGACGATTCATGTTTGTATGTGTTTATAATGTTGACATAAAAGCAAACACATGTGTATATATATATATATAGAGATGTGTGTGTGTGACTGTATGTCCCAATTGATGCCAGTTTTCCTGGGAAAAAACAACACATTATCACCCAAAGAATCCCCATGTCACAGTGGCATCCAGAATAGCGCCTGCCTAGGGCCTAGGGCCTACATCTACGTTGGGTGCCCAGTTCATTACCAATGTTGCCATGGTTGACCAAAAGTAAACAAACTTAACGGATTTATCATTAATATGGCAAACGCAACTGCGCAACTGCATGATGTTCCCATATTTTTACATGATTCTCCCATGAATTGGCCATATTTTTGGGGGATTTCCGCGTCACAAATGGATTGCCTGGTTTCTGGGCCTCCAAGATGCGTGCATTGCAGCGCGTCTCTTCGGGCAGGGTGACCGCCAGGAAAGCCCGGTAACTGATGTAACCTCGATTTCTGCAGCGTATCTGGTGCCGGTAAGATAGATGTGGCAAAGCCATGGAAGCCGTTCGGATATGGATCTACTATTGAACTGTTTACCTTGGGCAAGCATCCCTGTAGTTATCCTTGGGATTAGGATAGCCCCTAAAGCAGATCTAACATATTGACGACTTACTAAGTGGGATGATCCTTCAAGTTCAGGGACAACGACGGAACCCTTGGTCAGGAATTCATAGGAATTCTATGGACAACTTCAAAGGACACTTTGCTGGAAACCATGGGTTTCAGCAGAAACTTGAGGAAAGCCTTGGAGGAAATTGCTACACAGGAAACATCAGGAAACCAATGGCACCAGCGAAAACATCAGAGGAAAGTTGCCATCAGGGCTTGCGGAACCGGATGTAGAATGGTATGGGGCATGGGCTATACCTAACAGGCCCTAGTTGACGTCCAAAAATGGCAACAGCAGTGCTACCTTGGCTATCAAACACGATTTTCACATCATTTTCACATCTATCAATCTTTCATACGCCACTTGGCTAAACGTCCTAAGGTCCTTGGCTCAACGCCACTTGGGGATAGCTGAAGGTAGCTGCTGTCACGATCTGAAGATTCAGGTGCTCAACTTTTCACAGCCGTGGCCAACCGCCCTGTTGAGCTTGCTGAAGCAACATCGTCTCAATGAAAAGCTTCGCTCATTTGAGTATCTTCGGCAGGGAAGACATCTTCCTGGTGCATGTGGCTGCCAATGAAGTTCTTGATTGCATCCTGCATCCGCAGATCCATCGAGTTGCAATCTGTCCACGCGCTTTTTTTTTTCTCAGCCTTTGTGAAGTCTGGAGGAACTGCTCAATCCCCCATGGCTCCCCCGGACTGTGCTAGACAGTTGTTGCTGGGATGCTCACCTCCTGCATCCAAGAAACCATCGCGATTGAGATCCATGGCTTCGAACAAGGAGTCTAAATCACTGGGAGCGCCATTTCCTGATCTTTTGGCTGGACCCGGAGGAATCTGCGGGAGGGGAAGCACATTAGCCATGACATCATATATATATATATAAACATTTATTTATATATATATATGTATATATAAATATAGCACAAAACAAAATCATATAGAATTATAGAAAATTAACCACGTCATTCCAAGATATTCCGAGAAATCATGCCGGCATTCAGCTCCACCATCTGCAGTGCCCTCCGGTAGACATGGCAATCGAAATTCCACTATTTATAGATGATGTTCCTATTAAAACATCCTCTTGGGAATTCACCTAAAGGGTTGAGGTGTCTGATTCTATAGGTACAAAATCAGAACCCCCAAGTTTTTTTTCTATATATATAATCAGGACCCCCAAGAAGAATTCAACTGTACACAATCGAGGCCTCCAAGGTTCAGTTTGTGTGATTTTTTTATGTAAAAAAAGGGTCTACATTCTACACTGGGTAGGCTGGGTTGCTACATAATCAAGACCCCCAAGCCTCACAGTGGAAAAATCGGAACAAGGGCTTGATTTTAGGGTGCATTTTAGCATAGTACAACGATTCAACCCCAAGCCTTGGCTCGAGTCTAGCATAAAATGGAAATCAATATGAAATAAGAACCCCCAACATCATATGCACCAAGCTAGCCTTAATATAAAACGTAGGCCTCCAAGCTCGAGTTTGTCACCCTGAGACCTCTATAGAATCACAACCCTCCCCAGTGGAGCCCAGCCACAGAGGGAAACCCCTGCATAAAATGAACCTGTTTTTGGAGCTCAGCCCCGTTGATTTTATACAGCTATTTCCCAGGGGGATATTAAAACCTTCATTTATAGGTGACTTCCTGGCTAGCCACGTTTGATTACCGGAGTCCTTAACACATGGTACAGCATTTCAGGGTATTTCTCACTAATTGGGAATATAACTTGTCAGTCTTAGGGACACTTGCCACGTTTGGTAATTACGGGGCTTCCAATTTCTAGAAAACCGGATTAGAACTGCATCTATTTCAATATAGAAATGTCACCGCTTCTAGGAATCTGCGAGCGGCCGCAAATCTCCACGTTGTCTTCCAACGAAGAGATCGACAGCTCGCCATAGCCGTGGAGATCTGGGACGCATCGCTGGTCCGTGACCGGTGACCCCAAAAAATGGCTGGGAGGTCCATCCCAAATTGGAGGCGTATGACTTACCCTCTGGTAATTTAACATAGCTATTGAAAATGACCATTTATAGTGGATTTTCCCGTTAAAAATGGTGATTTTCCATGGCTATGTTAGTTTACCAGAGGGTACATCTAATTGGTGGTATACCTACCCCCCTGCAAAAATATTAATTAGTCAGATTGGATCATCATCCCAACTATTGGTGAAAATAAAAAATGTTCCAAACCACCATCCAGTACATGTACCATCTGGCAACTTAAAAGTTCGCCATGGAAAATTTGCCATGAAAGTAGGTGATTTTTCTGTCAAACATTGCCATTTTCCATGGCTATGTCTGATCACCAGAGGGCAACCGGGTAGCCATTGGGAAAACACCTATGAAAACTATGACACACAAACACACGCACACACTTTGGATGATTTTGGGGACTGCAAATCTAAGAAACCACCATTTAGCATAGGAAATCATCTGCAAGCGCATGTCCATTGTGCATTTTCCAAGTACCATGGAAGATGACCAGCAATCCGACCTCAAGTGGTCCCTTTTTTCGGAGGTGATCCAATAGATCTGTTGGTTTTTTCCTTTGAAACTGGGAGGATCTCCGAACTTTGTAAGAATTCACAACTGGAGGAGCTACATCTACGGGGTTTCTTGAAATGGGTCTCCGAAACCATGGATTTCAATACTAAAATTGTATAAAATGGTTCAGTTTTTGGGATGATTTGGGGGACCCCCTTTCCGGGAAACCCCCATACAGTTCCATCATGTTCCATCCGTGACGGGGCATGACCCAGCTATGATCATCAACTCACCAGAGGTGCTGCCCCAGAGTTGGAAAAGTTCTGAATCTCACCAACATAACCCCAGGAAAAATTAGAGTTCGCATCTAATAGTCTGGTTGGTGGTTGACCTACCCCTCTCAAAAATATGAAAGTCAGTTGGGTTGGGATCATTGTTTCCAATACATGGAAAAATAACAAATGTTCCAAACCACCAACCAGTAATAGTTATACACAGTAGATGGCTGTAGCAACGATCCTCAGCTGGGCATGGTCCATCTTCATCTTCCCGTGCTTCGTGCCGCGCCTAGCATCCTGAAGGCTAGGCAGGTGGCTTCCGAAACCTCGCTGACGTGGACCATGATCAACCGTGCCACGCGCTTCCTGGACGACTTCGAGGGGGTTGGAGGAGTTGCTGGGAGAAAAACTCCAACTTGGGCCCCAACACAGGGTAGCTAGATTGAGATCTGTTGGGAAATGGATCTAACAATGGGATAATGTACAGTTTTTTAAGTCAAAGTCACTTTGGGGATGGGAATCAACTTCTTTGCAGGCCAAAAACTTGGAAGCCCTTGCCAACACAAATTTTGGTCACGCAGGTGATTGTTAGGCTCTCAAATCTGCGTTACAATCAATGTAAGCAAGTTGAATAACGAAGGAAATAATACATCAAGTCTCATAGGCTATGGCTATGGGCTTCCCCAGCAGTCCCCCCAAAAACATCAGAATCAATGGGATATGTACAGATAAGCACTGCTCCGGAAATTTGTCGGCTCACACCCGTTTCTCAACACTGTCAAGAAAGCCTTGGAGTTCCTAAACCTCCAAAGCTAACTTCTACCTACATCCTTCCTGCATCTACATCTCCCATCATCTACCCCCAAGAAGCATGAAACACTCGCCTTCACCAACACACCGGCCACTCCAAGAATTAGATGAGAGGACAAACAACAGGCAACCAGGCAACCCGGCCCCATACATGTCCTATTGAAACACCCAATTCAGTTCCAAGGAGCAGCATGGGTTCGGCCATGACACCGCGGACCTTGTGACACCACCCCAATTCCCAACCAGAAATCATGGTGGGTTCCCTAAAAAAAAACCTATGCTAGTGAAAAATCATGACGAAACCCTACATAACACCTGGTTGTTTGGAGAAACCCACCATCATTTGTTTCTGATTGTTTGGGGGTCCAGGGCAGTGTTTAATCACTCATGGTTTTGAGAACGAGGGGATGTAGCGAAATACTGGAGTTTCGCAGGAGTCTGTGCCACATCAATCCACTTTACAACCTCAGCTGTGGATCAACATCAGCCAATTGATCCATCTAGGGAGGTTCATAGGGTCCTTGAACAAGTATCCACCCGGCATTTTTGCGCCAGCTTCATGGATTCACAGCACTTGGAAGCATAGTAGGTTGATCACACATGGAAGCTCCACTTCGTCCAATCTCAAGCCTTACTTTTTGCACCCTTCATGTTGTTTGCCGCTTCCGAATCTGAAAATTACCAAAGTCCACAAGTAACACTTAAAATGCAACAACCCCCATAAACCATGATTTAGTAAGGCATTTATACATACTTGGGACCATCCAAGAGGGGTGATTCATATTGGATGGGACCCATCTTTGAACAGCAGTTGACACGCATTCCTATTTCCGTAAATCCGTAAACTAATTTGACCGAGTATGTAAGTAAATAGGTAAGTTATTACAGTTATACACAACATCTATCTATCTACCTATCTACCTACCTAGCTATCTATCTACCTATCTACCTATCTACCTATCTACCTATCTATCTTATCTTATCTATCCATCCATCCATCCATCCATCTGTCTATCTATCTATGTTTATTTAGATGGATTATATATATATATATATTGTATGGACAACTGGCCGAAGTATAGAGGTAGAAGGGCTCCTTGCAGCGCCAAGTGACAAGTTTGGGCAGCATCTGGAGGATCCCCACAGCCTGCAGTCGTTCCACTGCGGGCAGCCTCGGCTGATGCCAGGGCCGAGTTCTCCAATCCCTAGCCTCGAGGCCTCAAGTAAATGAACATATGGAAAATCACCATGTTTAATGGATAAATCCACTATAAATGGCCATGGTAATGACTAACATAACTATAGAAAATCACCATTTTTAAAAGGTAAATCAAGTATAAATGACCATGTTCAATAGCTGTGTCAAATCACCAGAGGGTAAATTGGTAAATATCAAATACATTCAAATACCACCCTATAGATAGTCAGTAAAAACTATGGTTTAATATTGGATCAGACATTGGCGCCGCGGCACGCTTTTTCCAGGTCATAGCCGTCATTGTTGAACTTGTGCTTCAAGGCTTCCTTGATGGTGGGCCGCGCGTGGCGATCGTGCTGCAGCATCTGCATCAACAAATCCAACGCGCTTGGCGACAGAGCGTACCTCGCGGAAGGTTCGGGAAAGGATCAATGTCATAGGGGGGAAGGCCATGCGGAGATGCAAAACATATTGGTCATTCACTAGAATAGACTATTGACCATTGTAAACATATAGGATTAGGTATGTGTGTCCTAAAACTGGAATACGCCCAAAATCATCCACCAATACATGTTTTACTATTGAAGCCCATATTTTTGGGGCACTCCCATCTGGAAAGAACTCATCTTGATGTAACTGTATCGGTACTAAGGCTGCCATATATATATATGTCAAAAAACTATAATAATATATATATAATAGATATAATATATAATAATAAACAAATATAATATAAAATAATAACAATAATACTAACATTAATAATAATATTCATATATATATAAATATGATATAACATATATATATAAATATGATATACACATAAACCTCGGTGAGGCAGTGCAGTAAAGACTGTGGTTCTCTGATGTTTAAGAACCCTTGACGGCCACAAGAATTGTAGAAACAAAACATGTTTTTAAGTTCTAAGATATCTTAGTAACATATGACATGATGATCTGTCTCCTCATGGCTCTTCGATATAGAGTCTATAGGTAAATATATGGGTGCCCCCAAAACTTATTGGTTTCCCTCTCAAAACCCAACAATTTTGGATTTGGGGGTCCCCTCCATCAGTTCAGCCCTAGATTCTCAGCAGCCGCAGCTTCGACGCGGTCTCGCAAGAGATGTCTCACTAAAATCTCACCTGGAGCTGCAGGGATGTCCCCTGCCAGGGACACTTGATGATTTTGATGATTACCCTCTGGAAATTTGACAGTTTGCTATTGAAAATGGCCCATTGAAATAGTTGATTTACCTATATTATATATTAAAAATGGTGATGTTCCATAGCTATGTTAGTTTACCAGAGGGTATGATGGATGTTAGTAAAGCACTAGTAAATTGTCCCCAATTTTACCACGGGTATAAACCATGAACATATGGGTGGTTCATTATTGCTTTACCAACATTATATAGGTATCATGATCAATTATACATGTCAATTTGCACACTGGAGAGTTTCTGAAACGAGACAAATGCAAACCTGGGAATCAAAATCTGATCTGTTTCTCAAGGTAACATCCAATAGTCACAGTCTGACCCCAGCCCGTTTGCCCCCAGCAGGAACAGCAGCCGGACACCAAGATAATGCAAGATACCACTGTTATCATTGGTTTGCTTCGTTGATTTCAAGGGAATTTCCCAGAAAACCCCTCAGTGAACTTTAGTTTGACCATCTCAAGATCTTTTCTGTCGCGCTGTTCATGTGGCTTCCAAACCCTTTCTGGGATTCTTTCCCACAATCACTATTACACTGTTAATCCTTATTATATGTCCTTCATGGTCTTTTGGGGCTAATTAACCACTTTAAAGAAAACACACATTTCAGGTGAAGTTTTTCAGCGCAAAGGACACCTTCTCTCTCTCTCTCTCTCTCCATCGCTGGTGCCCTTTTATTCCTTGTATTGTTCCCCTTCTCCTGCGTTTCCCCATCTTGCTAACATAAAAGGTCACAATTTCTTGGCTACGGCTACAACTCTCCTTGACTTTCGAGTCAGCCCACTCAACAAGCGGGTTATCGCAGCTAACCGTTTTTGCCGAGTCACGTTTCACCGTGGCGGGGGAAATGTCATCCAACAAAGGTGTTCCTGGTGTCACCCATTCGGTTTGGTGGTTTCAACTCATCCCAAAACGCATGAAACAAAACAAAAACTCACTTTGGATATCTTTGGATCATCTAAATCCACTCTCAATTTTTTTTCAAATGAATAACACCATTGTTGGTAGTTATTAGTCATTCGACACTGGCAGGCTCGTGAAAAACCTTACCGTGGAGCAGCAGCTTCGATCTTTGGGGTCGGGTCCCCGCCTGTGAGCATCACAAAGAGCACCACACCACAGCTCCACACATCACCTAGAGCACATCCGGCAGAGATGGGCGGTCCCCATATCGTGAGTCCTAGTGATGTTTGGGGCTGGTTTTTTGGGGAGTGAGTATTTGCTAATATATCCAAATTTCTTTGATAAGTAGTGCCTGCACCTTGGAGTCTAAGTCAGATTTTGGTTTGGGTCTTAGATCCTATTCTTGGAAGGTGAGAAAATGGACCAACATGGGTTATATAGCATTTACACAGTCAAGAAGTTGGGAAACTTGCAAACAGCACCAAGTTGGCAAGAATTGCACATCTCAATCTCAAACCACAGTGATCAACAGTCTTCATGAAGCACAACAGCTTACATGTTTGCTACCCTTCCAGCGATTTCATCTGACAAGAAAAAAGGTCACCCTACTGGGGCAGGTAATGCTGCAAGGACCTGGTCGTGCCCAAAGCTCATGAATTACCGAAGCTTACTGGGCTTATTGTTGGACTGTTGCCCCCATGTTTTCTCACTGGTTGATCTCAGAAAAACCACGACTAAAGTACTGTAACTGGAAACAATATATGCGCCAATCATCGCCACAAAAAAAAGGAACGACCACGATATATCAGTGCGGCATCCATATTAAATCTGAATATTCCAAAAAACATGTATTCTGGATGAACACCTATCAACATTCTCCACTACCGTCACTACCCTGGGAATCAACATCTCAATGGATGACCCCGCCGCGACGCCCGGCCTTCTGGGCCGTAAATTCCACTCCAAAACTCTGGGGCCATGTAAGCCTGAGAGATACAGAAAAAAAAATCGAGTCGCCAACCTAAATCGAGGCAAATATTTTTGGTTTGTGGCTTTAAAAAACAAAAAACAAAAAAGATGAAGAATTTGCCTTTTTGTGGCTTCAAATATGTTTTCGAGTTTGTGGATGTGTTTGAATTTTGGCTTTAAAAAACAAAAAATATGAAGAATCCAACAATCCAACTGATATGCGGAAAAAATGCGACTTCACATCAAGGCCTTTTTTTTTGGGAGCTCCGTTGACTCCAACAAATTTGAGCATGTGACCACTGGACTCAGCAAATCTTGGCTGATGGCCTAGGTAAGTGGCGTTATAACTTAACTAGCTTAAATGTGGTTGATTCTTTATCTATCTATCTATCTATCTATCTTATCTGATCTCATCTTATCTTATCTTATCTACCTATCTACATACATATTTGTATTATGTATACATGGAGTTTGACATGTATGTATATATATACACATGTATAAAGGTATATATATGCATATATATATAAACATGTTATATATATATTTATAAACATATAAATATATATATATATAGGTTTATAAACCAACTTCTCCAAACTAAACTCCTATACGGAATAACGAATAGGATAATCACCCGTTTTTCCCCCCATACGGAAACTGCACATGCTCTGCGGCTGTGCGGCAGTTGTTCCGGAGATCCGGTTCTCTCGGTGCATGTCGAAGCAACTGCTCAGGCCCAAATCCACCATCCTGGATGGAAAAGGCTGTTGGTTAAGGCCGTTGGTTTCTCCACAAATCAGTTGTTCGAAAACTCACAGGATGAACTCGAACAGAGATCCGCAACGAGAATGGGAGGAGACTTAGCCATTCTGAATGGTAGGACAATCTCCAGCACAAATGGTAGGGCCAACCTATCATGCCAATCCTGAAGTAGATCTGAAAACAAATCAGGTGGGCCATTCTGCCATGGACTAGCTCCCAGAAACACAGTATCCAGTATCCTGGCCATAAAACCGCATGGATGCCTATTTATGCACACACAAAGTGAATAGAGAATAAATCTATAGTTGTATCGTAGCTTAGCTACAAGATATTTAAATCGATCAGAACTGGATTGTGCGTCCTCAAATGGATTCAAATGGTAATTAGATATCAAGGAGAAATAACCCATTATTGAGGGATCTTGTTTGGCATTGGCACGACCCGCACGCCAGGAGAATGCTGATGAAGTGGCCCATGTGGGGTGAGGTTGCTATGAATCTATTAGGGGGCAGGATTAGACAATACATTCACCACTATGTTTCGAGTGTGTTCCTTTTTTTTATCCTTGTTCTAACGTTTCGGCCAAACAACAGAGAGCAAATGGACACAACTAAGCAGCACCTTCTGGCAAACAAGTCAGGCAATGGAAAATCCTTGTAGGATCTCTGATTCTTTAGTCAGGTGATATTCAGTTTACTGGGCCGGGCTTTTTTTTTCTCAGCTCAAGCTACTGGAGGAGTAGCGCCCCCTCATCCACCGGGGACCACCAGCCAAGTGTCTTTAAGTTCGCATGAGCGAGGTCACCATTGGTCTCTCCTGGGATCAGCGCCCATGACCTTCTGAAAAAGGGGTGAGAAACGCATGGACAGCCAACATTAAGCAATCTCTGGTTGGTGGTTGACCTACCCCTCTGAAAAATATGAAAGTCAGTTGGGATTACTATTCCCAATATATGGAAAAATGTTGCAAACCACCAACCAGTTAAGCAATCTATATGTCCTATTGCTTTGATTGGAGGGTTGCACTGCCAACTTACTCGGCAGAAACCACCATCTTGATCAGTGAGTCATCACACCCACAAGACCCTACCCTGCAGCCCAGTCGCGTTTGAACATGAAGTTTTCGGGCTTAATATCCTCAAAGCTGGGGCAAAACCCAAGTTTTACGGGCAAAACCCCAGCGGGAAGAAACTTCAGTGAATGAACCATTGGTTCCGGATGATGGGGCAGCACTTCTGGAACAACTGCCGTGCCAAGCTGCATAATGCCCTCTGTACCTGAGAAGTGCGCAGGGAACGGGGAAACGTGGCCCGAAAACGTGCAAGCCCCAAAATCTGCCATGTCAACATTACCCAAAACATCCTAAAACATCCAAAAACATTTGGCACAGCGTAAATATATTGTCGGTCAATGCATTTCCTTCGGAGCCATCCTTGATCCACTAGAATTCCAACATAATTAACATGTTTTCAAATATTATGTTGTCAAAGTAGGTCAAAGTATGTCAAAGTATGTGGCTGCTGGTGAAGCAACATAGCCACGGGAAACCCTATTTGCATTTGGCAAATCAGGCACAAACAAATACAAATAGATCTTCAGCACACTTATGGTTTCCTAGGATTCATAGAGGGTACTTTTATCATCTTTTATCATTGTAAGTGAACTGGAGATCGCCCGTGTGAGAGAATTCTGCGGCAGATCGCCTTCATGACCATGCTGGATACCCAAAGTGGGGCCACGTGGCCCCGTAGTTAGCTAAGTTGCTTTGTAACTCCGGTAACTAGGCTTTCTGGATCTATCCGATAGAAATATGCTTGTATATATATATATATATAAATAACTATAGTTGGACTGATTTAAACATCAACTTGACATAGAGGGGCTAGCCTCTACCTTGTCCCGTCCATATTCAGTTGGGAAATCTATGGCCTTCACTCCAAGTAGCTGGGCGTGACAGCACTGCAATGCCTGAGAGCGGGTACCCACGTGGTTTATCACGTGAAAATAAGCCCGGGCAAAAAAATGCAATTTTGAGGATTTGGGGCATTTTGGGGCATCTCCCATTTTTTGAACGCCAATATATATATATATATATACACACACACACATATATATATATATATATACATATCGCAAAATCCCTTGAAATTAAGGCTGTGAAGACGGCCCGGTGGCCTTGAGCATGTGCCGCAACACCACTGAGGCTTCCAGTGGGTTCAACCTGTGCAGTGGACGCTGGCCCGGAGTAGAGTGAGTTTGTCCCTCAAAAACCATGGTGTATAGCTACCATAGCAACCCCCAAAAAGATAGAAAAGTCAAGTCCTGCTCAAATAGTGAGATATCCATGAACTCTATCTTTTTGGGGTCTTCTATACTTGTAAGACAAATTCATCACCGTTCTCTGTCTTGTACTTGCGGCACTTGTGCGCCACGAAGTGGTCCCATGCAATTTCGCTGCTTGAGTCAGCCTTCATCGGCACAGAAATATTAAGGTTGCGCAATTTGAAGACTTTCACAAGGTGAACTAGTCATTGGGTTCTTGGGGTCCTTCGGGGTCCTTGGGGGTCCTTGGGGTTCTTGGGGGTCCCACTTGCCAGCGGCGCTCGCCTTCCGGTCTGGGACCTTCGGATGGTCTCCAACAAATCCAGACCCTCACAAAGTTCAAACACCAAGTAGAGATAGTCCTGGCAAATCGCGAGCTTCACCAATCATGAGTGGTACAGCCATTCTATCTTGTTTGAGTTTTGCTAAGCAAGAACCTTGGGTTTTTCTGAAAGGTTGCGACCCAAGCTTGCATCCTTTTAGTCCATGAGAGCTATGTCCAACTGCAGAGCTCCTTGTATGTTTTCTATCATCATCACTTTGCAAGGGGCTTCAGCATTTTATCCATTATTATCATTATTCAAGAACCAGAATATCAAAAAAGGACAACAAACGTAACAAAACAATACCCTTGGCCCTCTCGTTGATTCGTTGATTTCCCCAGCAGGAACCCCAGCTGCGCTCCTCTTCGTCATAATACTCTAAAAGCTTCACCTTGTGCTGCAACATGATGGCGAATCCCATATGCCCATTATGCCCATTATGCCCCCCAATGACTTGAGATGAAACGAAATGCTAAATGTCACATCTCAGCAAACAACGAAATAATGTCTGGATGTTTCGCTGATAGCCAATGACCTCCAGCTATCTGGCAGCAGGTTGATTTCAAGAACTTCTTGCAGGAAAGCATAAGTAAGCCACACGTGGAATTATGCGGCATTCTTTTCAGTGAACCAAGCGTGGAACACATGGTCATGGGAACAAACCAAAATAACCCGATATATATATATATACACATATAAATATGTATATTATTATATATATATTATATATATACACGTATAATTTGTTCCTCATTGAAGCAGGAGAAACCTCTAATTTCTAGACCATTTCCTCATGTTTAATACCCTCAACACGGCACTGCAAAAATGATGCACCATCCAGCAACTGGAGGAGTGGACATTCCCGTGCCCCGGACCACTATCTTCACCAGCTTTATGGTACATAAAGAACAACTGCTGCTCACATTGATGTCGTTTTTGTATCTTTTTGCTCACTGGCGAAGCCAGCTAGGTTCTGACACAAACAGGCTTGACGGCCTAACCACCATAGCAATCCTCCGTGGCACATGCATCAAAACGACCCCTGATTTTGTCCAGAAATGGCACAGATTGGCTGACATCGTTGATGATCTCGATCAGTTAGGCCCTTACCGATCATCCAAGACGTTCTAATCCTGGTCTTCCTTGGTAAACATCCTATGGTGTTGGTCGCTACCCCATGGTATCCATTGGTATCCCATGGTTTTCTTCGTTGCTCGTTGAAAGCCGGGGCGCAATATGCGGATGATCCAATCCCAACAGAGCGTTCAGCTCGTTCTTGTGGAGCTCTTGTCTGCCCGGCACCTGCACCAGTCCGGAGGCTCCTGAGGAATCAAATCCTGTTTAACGGGTAGGATGATCAATGACACCCGTGATAAAGATACAAACATAATCAAATCTGTCTAGAGTCTAGTATTTTTTAGTTACATAAATGCTATTTTGTGATTTTTGGGCAAGAATTGAGCCTACATGACACTCAATGACTTCAACAAGCCCTGGCAGATTCTTTTGAACCTCTGAACCTGAGAAACTTCAAGACACCAACAGGGGAGGATCGATAAAGTCCAGGACCTTTAGTTATCATTCTGCCAGCTTCCTGCACGGAAATCACATGAGGATCCGCAGTGTCCAAGAACCACAGAACGGAATGACCAGAAATGACTAGAACTTACTAAGAGATACGAGATTATCCGATGCATTTTACAAAAACAGATAAGCCACGCGTGAATCTCGTTATTAACCGACCTTCATTCATCATTGTTAACCATTATACGTATCATTACAAACCATTGTTAACCACGCCACGAGAAATCCATAAGGGAGCACCTTGCGTAGCCGCTTCACGGCGCGCATGATGCCGGTGATTCGGTGGGTCGCAGCCTCGATATCGGCAGGGCTGCCATGTCACTGATATCCAGAAGGAACAAACAAATATCTGATTGGTGGTTGACCTACCCATCTGAAAAAGATGAGTCAATGGGAAGGATTATCCCATATATTATGGAAAATAATGAGATGTGGGTTAAAAATGGAAGACCATTAATGGGACCACAGATGTTATATAGTCTAGTTTAGTATTAACCATCCAATGGTTGGGGTACCTAATTTTGACCCATACCCAAATATATACACGAAACCAATGGAAACACGAAACGGCAATCTGGAAATCGAAGGTCTTCCGAAGAAAAACTTTCTGTTTAAACCAATTTCTGAGTTCCCTTCTACTGATTGACTTTGCATGGATTTCGACGGGTTAGAGTTGTATTATGCTGTATTCACATCAAGCTGGGCTTGGAACCTGGAGAATCACCATGAAAAAACATGCCGTTCCCAAGCTTAAAACATACACTTTTCCCAATGATTGTGAGGCGAGGACACATCATTCTCAGACTGGTTTCTTCGGGCAAACATTGAAAAACACCTCCCATATTCAAGGATGAAAACGGTGGAATTCTGATGATTTCGCCATATTTGTAAACCCAATAAAATCATCATACATGGATAAATGGGTCGTACAAACCATCTCAGATGGAAGGTTAATTATTGGGTTTACCACATTCATATTTTAGCCTGAAGTCAATCTGCGTCAATCCCCTTGGAACTCCGAAACCATCCTGGCTGATCCAGGCCGAGAGGCGAAGACTTTTCCAAAACCACCTTCACCAATCTTGTGCACGACCTGCGACGCCCCGAAGCAACCAGGGTCCATTGATTCAATTTGATTTATCTCTGAAGGTCTCTGAAAGTTTGTGCAAGCTATTTGGCGCTGAAATTACTTGGAGGTTTTTTCGAAGTCATTGGGGTACCCCCAAATCATCCAAGTCATTGAACTATTTTAGTATTGAAACCCTGTTGGTGACTTGTGTATCTCCATGATTTCACAAAGTCCCACTTGAGGATAAACCCAACAACATTCCAACAACGACCAGTTGTTGAGTGTCCATGTGGCTGTTTTTTCCCACACGTGCCACCAAGTTGCAGAGTATGTCGATGCAAAAGACTCACCACTGTGATGGAAGAGCCTCAAGTTTCGGGGAAGCACAACTCACATGCTATCCACTGAAGTCACTTTCATCGAAATGTGAATATGCATGGATCACCTTGGGTTCTCGCCTCGCCTACCAGTCAGATCCAGCCACGGATCATCACAGTCTTGTTGTACCAGATATGCATTGACTCAGTATCTGCGGGTGGTAAATTAAATATATATATATATAAACCTCAAACCTTCCCAAACGGTATATTGACGGTACATCAAGGGAAACTATCTTAGAATTTCCAGGCTCCGGCCCCCCTTCCCTGTCCATATCTGTCCATATCTCGCCATGCCAAGTGGCAAAAAGTCGCCGCAGCGAGCTCCTTCCTTGATCAAAGATTCTCCTCGGCCAGCATGGCAATAAACTTGGCCTGGAAATGAAGATCCGCCATGTATAGACATAGATGATGTTCCCATTGAAACCTCATTGAAACTTCCATTATAGGGTATTTTTTATTGCCATGTGATTGTAGTTTGTCGTTTACTTTGGAACTGCTAACAAATGACTATTATCGGTGTTCCAAATATCGCAAGAACCATGTCTGAAAGGGCCCACCCTTTAGCATAGCTGATCGTCGATATCCTGCCAATAAAACATTTTTCAGCTGGTTTGTATAACTCCCATCTCTGGCCAAGGAATCTGACAGGCAACCTACTCAACCAAGCAACTCTCAGGACTGGTGAACCCCAGCTCTCCCAGTTGTTCCCAATCCTTGGTCAGGCGGGTCATTGTTTAGGTGGAACACCACCATCTTGTCACCCTTTTCAATCCTTATGTTGGTAATGATAATGCTGATGATGCTGCTGCTGATGATAATGATAATGATGACGTTGATGATGACGGTGGTGATGAGGGATTGCGGAACCTACACTCTGACAATCGGACATAGCACATTGGAAAAGTGCCATCTGGAACACAAATTAAAGCTGTCACAAAGACTGTCCAATCGCCAGAATTGTCCAGAAAAGGAAACATATTTTGAGCATACGCATATGCAACAACATATTTATTCTTAATATTGTGATTATATAATCATTTAATGTATATTATGATAAATTTTATGTGCATATGTATATATATATATATATAAATACATATATATATACATATATATATACATATACATAATATATATATATATATATCCTTGCACAACCGGGAGCGAGAACTGCATGATGGTCAAGGAGCAAAATACCCCAGCAACGATGCGCGACCTCGTGTTTGACGTGTCGTGAGGGGCAGCCCTGAAGCCAGTTGATAAAAGATTACATCCTAGTCTATATATAATTACCTATCTTTCTATCTATTTTCTATTTTCTTTCCATCTAATTCATATGTAATTCGATCTCATTATATATATATTACTCTCTCTCTCTCTCTTTATCGCCATCTATATAATTCTATCAATGTTTCCTTATTTCTTCCTTTGTTTGTTTCTGGTTTCTGATCTTTCAATTTTCTGAACCCAATTGTCCGTCTGTTTTTCTATCTATCTGTCCACCTACAAGTAGATGTGAAAACAACGTGAATAGTCTATGTAAATAGGCAATGAACAGCTGATACGAACTGTAAGGCGTTTACCTATCGATGAACATATTCTTATCATCCTCATGCGGCCTCAAAACACTCCAAGAGCCAACTGAGGTGCGACTGTCGCCACAATCAAACACAGATATGTCTTGGGCGACTGTTGGGTTAACAGGTGTTGAATGATTTGGCCCTGCAATAATGTGATAATCCCCACTATGTCAGGGCTGCTACCCCAAATACAAGGATGGGACATGCACAAAGTGTAGAGGTAACATAACCTATTTCCCAGCCTTGTGGTGACTATCTGCCTACAATAGGTTGGAACAACTCCGTGTATTTCTCTCTCTCCATCGCCATCTCCGTGTATTGGTTAGTATAATTAACTTCCTCTTACCATCAACCATCATTTGTCAATGAAACATCACCATATATATGATGGCCAAAACCATGAAATAGATGAAGGTTAACACTGGTTAATACCCCATTGAATAACTAATCAACCCGGGTTTTGGTGAGCTTCCCGGTCCAAACCACACCTGCAACAGCATGTGCGTTTCGATCCACCGCCGCTTTCGGCAGCAAAAGCATGGCACAGCTCTGATGCTTTGGTTCTGCTGGGTGCTGTGGGAATGGGTTCTGTTGTGGTTGAGCCATTGAGCCACAAGGACCCCAAAATTGGGCTAGGGGGCTAGTAACAAAACCAATGACACGAATGACACCAATGCTTCATTTCATGAAATAGGCCTTAAAGAAACCTACATGTGTCGGAAGCTGTTGGATCTTCAGAGGCCTTTAGCCTCCAGCTTTCGAAGTTTGATCTGTCAAGGCCCCTGTCTCTACCTCTAATTTGGTGCCTCGAGGTGCCCTATATATGGTACCATATATATATATATACCCAGCTTAACATCTGCGTTGGCCAACCTACTTCCCAACCATCTACTCAGTCACCTTATGGTTCATTGAAATCCCTTCATCCCTGGCATCTGTGGTGCTTCCATTGTCATTTCCTACCTCAACCTTGTCCACGTTGGGGAGCCATTATTGGGCCAAAAGAGAGTGGGAGTTGCAGCATGATGCCAAGGAAGAAAACGCAAAGCTTTCAAAACGCAAAGACTCTGCATTACAGTGATATCCTACTAGCTTCAACTAATATCTCCACCGCGTAAGTTTTATACATGTTCGTGTTCCACGATGTGCCAAGAATTGGTCGCTTTATGTTGGTCTCGGTTCTCTTGTTTATGTTGGTCTCGGTTCTCTTGGCATTTGCTTTAGATGCTTTTCAACTTTGTGTTATTGGAGGTGAAATGCCACTTGACTGTGTATCCCTTTTCTTTGGTGGGATTGCACTTTCTAGATAAACAGATATCTATATACATATGTATATATATGTATATATATGTATATATATATATGTATATCTGAATATTTAAATACACACATATATGTATGTGATATGTAATTACATAATGTCTCACCTTTTGCTGCAAGTGCCCCCCCTTGAATCATCCGTCGTGAGTTGGGCCAATGTTTCCATCGATCCATTCTGGGGTTTTATTCGATGGTAGGAGCTTTTATCCAACAAGTAGCATGGCACATATTTGGCCACTATTCAAAACCTTGAAACATGTCATCTTCAACATTCTGAAGCATTTTCTCCACAATAATGGCCCAATTGTTATTGGCCTAAAATAAATCCCTTTGCCGCCATGCGCTGCCGATTTTTCTCACATCATGTTGTCTTGGGACAGGCTGTCTCCGCCTTCACCTCGGGTCCACATCATGGCGCGTGCTGCGCTGATCGCTGCGCCAATCCTTAAGGAACCAGCTAAAGCTCCCCTTTCTCCTTCTCAATTAGCCGAGTATAAGCGCTTTTCTCCCCCTTCTTGTTGAAGTCCTGGTGCACCGTGGGATCTTGTTTTCGAACTCGAAAAACACAACATGGTCGATTTCTTTGGATTTGTTTCGTGTTTTTTGTTACTCTCTCTCTTTTTTATATATGTATCTATATCTTATATATATATTTATTTATTAATTTATTAACTTATTGTTCACAGATTATGGATTCAACTGTCAACTTTTTCAATCTTTTTCATGGGCGTGAAATGACATTGGACCCTGATAGTGACCTCCCACGCGGATCCCTGAAAGATCGGCGCCCACAGCCGATGAGGATCGATGAGGATCATAGGGCACTGCTTGGTGACTAGGTATTCCTATCTCTATGAAGGGTTGTACATGGTAGTGATAGAGATAGAATAGTTATACTGTTATACTGCAATGTTATACAATACCCATATGTTATGTATACCATTATTATCTCTATCTCTATGTTATAGTGTTTAATACTACAACACTGCAAATGTAATATAGATAATTATACTTTACAATACTAGAAATGTAATACTACCCCAAAGAAAATGACTTGTAATGACCATTTCCATGGGTGACCCACCCAAGAATAAGGGTTTATTTAGGGCGATTAGCTCGGACTAGCTGCTTTACTAACCCCGACAACATCCTCTGGTAATCTAGCATAGCAACTATGGAACTTGGCACATTTGTTCATGATTTCCATATGCAAAAAAGAGGGTGCTTTTCCATAGCTCTCTATCTCATAAGATGATTTCCGCCATCCTCAACGCATCTTTTTTGGTCCAACTTCAGCTAGATCCCCATGGATCCCCCGGAAAAACGTCCTCAATCTGCGCGAAGTTCCTTCGCTTCGAGATCAGCTTATGTAAGGCGGGAGGGTACTGACCAACACCTCGGAAACAAACTGAGGAGGGGAGTTTATCAACCTCGGATCTGGTGGGGATGACACACACACAAATAAATGGATAAATGATTAAGTAAATAAATACAGACATGAATACATAAATATGTGGTCAGATTGTCAATATGAATTATATATATATAATTATGTATATACACGTAATATACGAGTAGTTTCTGTATACTGCAATCCATACGTATGTATATGTATATTATTTTATGTAAATCAAATGAAAATCTCATGGAGATAGTATGGGGGCACATAGGGATATGTGGTGGATATCATGGGATAATATCATCTCCCATGGAATGGGGATATACCAAACAATTTAATAATTTGGTGATGCGTAGTTGCGTCTCAAAACTATGTAGAATTTATTGCGCAGATCTTGGGCACTTGGGCAGTGGAGTGAGCCAAATAATTTTAATAGAAAAGGGATGAACAAGGCTGAAAAAGGTATAGAATAAGAGATATGTTATGTAGGAAGCCCATCCAATTTGGAGGATATGCCCCTTCTTGGCAACTTATGCGATGTTTTGAGCCATGGAAACTAAGTCAAAAATGGACCTGGGATATCCTGGGATAAAGGTCAGTGCCATGTGCTGCCATGTAGCAGTACCAGCTGCCCGGCGCGTCGCAAATGCGATTCTTGGGATCTGCGATCCACTGCTTGCTCTCCTGCGAGACATTCTGCACCTCGTAGATACGCCTCAGATTGGGGGAGGGATATGGAGGGATAAAGGAGTTCATCGTAGTTCATCAGATTGAGTGGGCTTATGATTTAGCATGAACTGGGGTAGTCAAGTAGTCAACCGATTTTGCTCAGAAATGGGTGGGACAAGTTTGGAGTGTGGTTTCCCTGTTGTGAGAGGAGGATGGCCAGTAGCCATCGACAGCCATCGATAGCCTGATTAGCCTGTGAGACTAGCAACAGGAGGCCATGTTTGGTCGTGTGCACGTGCTTGAACAGCTTCCTCAGCGGAGCCCATGGAGCTTTTTGGGGACGCACGACTTGGAAATCTAGCAAACAAAAACAGAGAGATCACAAATCCGATGCATGGCCAAGTGATGCCAAGTGATGCCAAGTGATAGCCTGTAGTCATACCACACTGCAGCTCTGAACATGATTGAACTGAAATGCCTTCAAAAAAGAGGGAAAACAACTGGAGTTGACACATGGCAGCTGAGTTCATGTCAAGGAAAGCCGCTGCCTAGGGACTCGTTGACCCGAACGCCCTCCTTGTTGTTGTGCTCCACCAGTTTGTACAACAACGACTTCTCCATCATCGGGGTGGGCACTTTGTTGGCATAGAAACCTTGGTTCTCCAAAGGGCCAGAGGATCATACCCATGGCATCCCATGGCTGTGTGGGGAAACATGGTGGAAAACCCTATGATTTGGGGGGCGGGTTGGAGCAAGCGACATTGACATGAGGGAACAACCAGCCATGAGGCTTCAGAGTGCACTAAATTAGGGCAGTGATTCTATTTGTCATGCCATGTCAGGCTGTCAGGCGTACCAAAATTCAGACCCAAATCTCAGTGCAAAATCCGCGAATCTAAGCTGCGCACCAAACTTCATGCATTTGGGATCATCGTCTCCGCAGTGATCAGGGAAGACCGAATTTCCAATCCTGGCGGTGGGAAGTGCACCCCACCTGGGCCTTGGATCATCTTGGACCCGGTCCAGCATCCGCCTTGCCAAATGAGGAGATTTGCCCAGATCATCTCGCCTGAGGTGGAAGTCTGGGAGAGTTCGAAAAAGCTGGCGACTTCGCCTTGCCAAATCAACATCTTGTGACGTCAGATAGGAATCCCACCATGAGACGCCTACTTGGAGCATCCCGGTGCCCAAAAAAAGAGGTGTGGTTTCCAGGCCGCCATGACACACCAAATCGATGAAGATTCGCCTTTCTCAAAGTTGGCTCTTGGTGGTTCATAAACCATATGTTCCTTAGGACTATAGTTAGTATCCCCATGCTCTTAGTTAAATCAGTTGAATCCCCATTTTTCATGGCTTTTAAGCCAACATTTCCGGTCAAAAAGCGACCAGTCGTCAGACCTAGTCACTGGCCGCCGCCCCAAACCAGAACATAGTCTGCCAGGTGTTTAATGGCATTGTGAGCCCTTTTCACCTGGATCTGTTGAAACCCAGGCCCCAGGCCCGTGCTAATCCTGCAGAGTGAGGGGTCAAATATATACTTTGTATACATATATATATAAAATCTATATTATACATATATATATGTAAATTATATATATATATATTAATATATATAATTTACATATATATATATATGGCAATCAAGAGGGCAATAAGCACGACAGTACTTTTATTTTGTTTGATAGGTTTCACCTTGTGGGTGGCTCCCAAGAACAATTTCGGCAATGAAATTGTCAAAGGCATCATTTTTATTCATTTTTGGGTTTGGTTTGCCTTTATTATTGTGGGAAGGGATCGAGGAACATGTCCTGGCCAATGGGTGCCCGAAAAGCTGAGGTCCGAAGCACTTTGATTGGAATGAACTGTAATCTCTTTATATCTCTCCAGTCGTTGTGAGCATCGGTTGTGAAGTTTCCAGTTTGCATTGGAAATGGAAATAATATGAGAGAGTCACAGTATGTATAACATGAAGCCTATGAGGTTCTCAGAGCTAGGAATATGTATGACGTATTTCTCATACAGCACGGTCATCACAACAACTTTGAAGCGAGAAACATCGCTAGTCAAAGTTCGTCCGAGGGTTGCAATGTGCTCGTGGTTCCAAGTATTGCCATCTGCAATGGATGTCCTGGTCAAGCCCCACCCAGTGCTGCAGCATAAAGATCAGGGTCCGACGTTCATCATGGGAGCTGAAATGAGCTGAACAGAAGTTAGTCAGTTAGTCCTTCAAGTGCTCAAGAACTCTACATATATTTGGCCTGGCTTCCCTAAGCCCTTGGCTGGGTGTTTAAATGTTGTTGGCATGTCTCTGCTTTGGTATCCACGTGTAGCATTTCAACGACTTATGTGCCATTGTGGATCAAATGCTATGAGAACCCCAAGTGATCAACTCTGCTGAAACTAGGTGATTGAAAAATCTGGTCCAAGACGAGACAGGACAGTTAAAGGATGTTACCCTCTGGTAAACTAACGTAACTATGGAAAATCACAATTTTTAGTGGGTAAATCAACTATAAATGACAATTTTCAATAGCTATGTTAGTTTACCAGAGGGTAAAGGAAGGAAAGAAACACGGGGAAGCATAACAAAAAGACTGCCCCAGGGCGAAGTCGGCGCCACGTCATCACATTGCCTGACCCTGGTGGCTAGGCAAAGTCAACAATAAACCGCTCCCAAAGTTGACTAATGGATGGTATGAATCATCCCACATTGCATTTTCATGGGGCCAAAACAAATTCAATGAATGTAAGTTGTAACTCCCCAACTGCCTGCGGGAATCTGGTAGATTATCTAAGGCACTTCCAGCCACCATCTACCAACGTCAAGACCGTGGTCCCCAGCGCCCAAGACCGTCCTGTTTGCAATACCGGTGATCTGGTAACCTGAAGTTGGTAAGCCGTGGCAGCTGGCTGCTATTGCCCAATAACCTTTGCCCAATAATAGAAACACAAAGGATGAGATGAAAATGAACATAAATAAATCAATACATCATTTGGAATACGTTCTCCCTAGCATATGTATATATATATATACACGTTATTTGCAGATTTCGAATCAGTTCCAGGTTTCACCACTACGAACTTTTCAGGTTCAGTGACCGATTCAAACACCATCGGAAAATCATCCTGCAGGGCCTAAACACATCCTGACCACCTTCGTGTAGATGCTAGATTTCTCTGCACTTATAACCTTGTAATGTTTTTATATATATATATAAGGTATGTTTGTAATTGTTTGTATAGACCTCAAGGCTGCAAGCATTGACCATCAGCTAAACCACATGCTGGGGTTATAGTTCACACATCAATCACCGAATCGCTGACCGTGGCTGAAAAAACTCATGCTCATCCAATGAGGCACCAACAAAAAAATGCCATAAGTCGTTCAACCGGGGTCACCCCTCAAATTTGGTTTTAAGCCAGTATATCATAATATCTATCTATCTGTCTGTTTGTCTGTCTATCTATCTGTCTGTCTGTCTGTCTGTCTATCTATCTGTCTATCTATCTATCTATCTAAAAGATAACATATATTTGCATGAGCATCTTTAGATATCAACTATGTACATCATGTGCATGTATCAATTCTTACCAGTATATATATATAAACATGATATATATATAAACATGATATATATATATATATGATATATATATATATATACATGATATATATATATATATATACATGATATATATATATATA